>Ga0208113_1000392_pt1 | contig 22271 bp, 20 predicted proteins | sample Knorr_S7_td_NADW_FD_185598 | JGI IMG/M metagenome (GOLD analysis project Ga0208113, IMG submission 185598) | Marine microbial communities from Southern Atlantic Ocean transect - Knorr_S7_td_NADW_ad_2505m_LV_A (SPAdes) (version 2) | ecosystem: Environmental > Aquatic > Marine > Oceanic | place...
GCACACGCCTTTTGTCCGGGTTATCTTCGGGGTATGAGTTTCGTTGACAATTATGCCGTAGTCGGCCTGTCGAAGCCCCGCGACAATCGGACATTCACTGGCCTCGCTCTGGACGCTGCCTTAGAAACTCGAAACGCCGAGGCCCAATGCGGTCTACAGGTCATTGATTTGAACACGGGTGATGTGGTCCATTGGCTACGTATCGAGGGCATCGTCGAGGAACTCTACGACGTGGTCGTACTAAATGGGGTGCGCCGACCCATGGCGCTCGGGTTCAAGACCGACGAGATCAACCGCATGATTACCATCGGCGAGCCGGAAACACTTTAACGGACATCTGGCTTGCCCAGGACAACCTCACCGGGGTCCATGCCAGCCTTCAGAGCGCCTTCCCATGCGGGAGATGATGGGGCGTTGGCATCGCGCCTGGCTTCCAGGTACCGGGCCGATATATCGTCACTCGGGTCAATTGGTGGCGCCAGCATGGGCTCTGATTGTGCTCCTAGAAAGGCTTCGTACTGGTCATCGGCATTCATAATTCATTCCTTCAGTGTCTTGCGCAAAGAGGGTTTGGACATTGTCACCAAGATGACGCGAAGCGAGCCACGATCTCGGCAAACCGGGGCAACTTAAACTTTATTGATTATTTTGCTTAAAGTATGTCTTTCTAATGATAGGATGATTTTTTAAATGACTCATCATCTGGAGTCCCGCGTGCGTTAGAACGAAGAGAAACTTAAACTACGGGAGGCTAATGTGCAGAATTTTAAGAGAATGGCGCTGTTCCTGGCGGGAACGGCATTGGCGATAACCCCTTATATTGCGAAAGCCGAAACGATCAAGATCGGAGTCAGTCAACCACTGACCGGCGCCGTCGCCGCGTCGGGCAATTATGTGGTGCAGGGGGCGAAGATCGCGGAATCCTTCTTGAACGACTCAGGAGGGCTTCTGGGGAAGCAAGTCGAGCTCATCATCGAGGATAACAAAAGTAATCCAAAAGAAGCCGTGGCGACGGCCGAAAAGCTGATCGTTCGCGATAAGGTCCAGGTCATGATGGGCGCGTGGAGTTCCACCTACACATTGGCGGTGATGCCCAAATTGATGGAATACGGCATTCCCATGGTCGTTGAGACCTCATCGTCCGGCAAGATTACGACTTCGGGCAATCCGTGGATTTTCCGGATCAGCCCGACTTCCGCCATGGAAGCCAAGTCGTTTGGCACCAAGGTTGCTAACTTCAACGTCAAGAAAGCCAATTTTCTTGTCGTCAACAATGACTGGGGCCGCGGCGCCGCCAAGGAATTCCAGAAAATGCTCAAGAACAAGGGCATTTCGATTGGTGCAGTCGAGACCATGGACGCCAAGGCTACGGACCTGAGCGCCCAGCTCGCCAAGATCAAATCCTCAGGTGGAAATACATTGTTTGTCACCAGCGGTGTCGAGCAGATCACGCTTGTTCTCAAACAAGCGAAAGAGCAGGGGGTTAAACAGCAGATAATCACAACGGGTGGTTCCTCTTCGCCGGATCAGCTGATTGCCCAGGCGGGCGCGGCAGCCGAGGGCAGCTTACACCTGTTGTTCTTCGCGCCCTGGTTCCCGGAGGCGGCGCCAAATCCCAAGGTTGCAACCAAGTTCGTCAAGGAATGGAAGAAGCGCGGTCATAACTTCGCCGGCCTGACCGAGGGATTCCGCGGACATGATGGGATCATGACCATCGCCGCCGCTATCAAGGCTGCCGGCAAAAACAATTCCAAAGCAATTCAGAAAGCGCTCTGGGGAGTCAAGGTGGACGGTGTCAACGGAGACATAGCGTTCATCAAGCAGGGACCGGCGGGCAAGGAGAGTGCCCAAAACGTCCCGAATGTTTATGTCGTCACTATCAAAAACGGCAAGGTCGCGCTCCCCTAACCGGCGATATCGCCAAACGGGCATTTCTTGGTCGTGTGGTCCCCCTCCGGGAATCTTCCCGGAGGGGGACCACTACTGCAACAAACCGATAATAGTGTGCTGCGGCGTGCAGGGCGTTTTTCAAAGTAAATTTAGGGGGCGAGCATGGCTGAATTTCTTCAGCATTGTCTCAACGCGCTGATTCTGGGCGGCACCTATGCGCTCCTGGGGATCGGCCTGACCCTTATTTTTGGCATAATGAAGGTCGTCAACTTTACCCACGGAGAGCTCTACACCTTCGGCGCCTACATGGTATTTTTTTTCGTGATGGTGTTGGGCGTGAATTTTTTTGTTGGGATTGCCGCCGCCATGATCCTGGGCATCGTACTTGGGGCGTTGATTGAATTCGTTCTTCTTCGGCCCCTGCGCGGCGCGAGTATCGACACCACCATGCTGGTTATGATCGGCGCCTGGATCGCTCTACAGAACCTGGAGCAATTCACCTGGAGCGGCATCGCCAAATCGATCGATCATCCATTCCCAGTTGAACCCTTGGTTCTCGGGGCAGTTTCCGTATCGTGGATTCGTATCTTTGTCTTTCTGTTTGCGCTGACGCTGATCGCCGGCACCTATTTTCTGATCAACCGTACCAAGCTGGGCAAGGCCATGAGGGCAACGTTTCAAGATCGAGACACGGCAGCGCTCATGGGAGTCAACATTAACCACATTTGCACCGCCACATTCGCTCTCGGGTCAAGCCTCGCCGCGGCGGCGGGGGCGCTGTTGGGGCCGGTATTTATCGTTATGCCAACCATGGGCGATGGGGCCGCTCTGAAGGCCTTCGCCATCGTTATCCTTGGCGGGCTCGGCAGTATCATCGGCGCCACCGTCGGCGGGTTTATCCTGGCTTTGGTCGAAGAACTCGGGGCCGGCTATATCTCATCGGGATACCGCGACGCCATGGGTTTCGGGCTAATCATCATCATCCTTGTTTATAAGCCAACGGGCTTGTTTGCGCTGAAGGAACGTATCGGATGAGCCGCTGGTTCACTGTGGCTTGGGTCGCGTTCCTGTTCTCGATCCCGATCTGGATGACGGACCTCTACTTTCTTCACATCCTGATCACCACCGGCATCTTCACCATTGCCGCGATAAGCCTCAACCTATTGCTCGGCTATGCCGGACAATTGAGTCTCGGGCACGTGGCATTCTTTGGCATCGGCGCCTACACGAGCGCGCTGGTTTCCCTTGGTTTCGATCTGGAGATAAGCGACAGCTATACCTTTGTGTTCGACCCGCAGCCGGTATGGCTTGCCTTCGTTTCAGGAATCTTCGTTTCCGGCCTGTTCGGCTGGTTCATCGGTAAAATCGCCTTCAAGGTTCGGGGCGCTTACTTTGTCATCGTCACCATAAGTTTCGCCGAAGTCGTCCGTCTCATATCGCTGAACTGGATCGACCTCACGGAAGGCCCCATGGCGCTCAACAATATCCCGCCTTTCACACTTGGCGTTCCCGGACTCTGGGAACAAACCTTCTATCAGAAAATTCCCAACTATTACCTGGTCCTGGTTATCACCATCATTGCGTACATCATCGTTCGCCGACTGGTCCTTTCCCGTGCCGGCAGGGCGATGATCGCCTTACGCGAGAACGAAGCCTTGGCGTCTTCGGTGGGCATCGATGTGACCCGCTATCTGATTCTGGCGACCATAGTTGCATCCGCAATAGCCGGCGCCGCAGGCGGGCTTTACACTCACTATATTCGGATCGTCGATCCGGACATTTTCCTGTTCATCTATACGGTGACCATGGTGATCATGGTCGTCACCGGGGGCAAGGGATCACTCGCCGGCCCGGTCGTCGGCGGGATAATTTTCGGAATTCTGCCGGAACTTCTTCGCGAGGTGGCAAGCCCCGAGGTGCAGTGGATCATTTATGGAGTTTTCATGATCGCCATCGTCTTTTTTCTTCCGAAAGGCATCGTCCCAGCCCTAACGGCTTGGTGGGCGGATCGCTTCAAGAGTGATGGCCATGGCGGCAAGGCGGTTCGAGACAGCCGATGAACACGACCGCCACCGATTCCGCGCCAATCCTAAGTATCGAGAATATGGCCGTCCATTTTGGTGGGTTGGTGGCGGTTTCAGGCCTTAATTTTGTTGTCCACGAAAAGAAAATCGTTAGCCTGATCGGACCTAATGGCGCCGGCAAGACGACAGCGTTCAATGTGATCACCGGTTTCCTTAAACCGACCGAAGGCACGGTCCGTCACCGCGGGACGTCCCTGAACGGCCTTCGGCCGAACGAGATTGCTGAACGCGGTGTCGTGCGTACCTTTCAAAAGACCAGTGTATTCGACGGCAGCACGGTATATGACAACGTCCTTACGGGACTCCATCTACGGGGCAAAAGCCGATCCTGGGAAATTCTTTTGAATCTATCCCGCGTTCGCGCCGAGGAACGCAGGCTCCGCGAAACGGCGACGGAAATCCTGGATCTTGTCGGTTTGTTGGGGCGAAGCAGGGAATTGGCGTCGGACCTCCCCTACGGCGAACAACGGTTGCTCGAAGTTGCCGTCGCCTTGTCGGCGGAGCCAAGCCTTTTGTTGCTCGATGAACCCGTGTCCGGAATGAACCCATCGGAAACCGAAAGTTTTATGGAGTTTGTCTCGCGAATTCGTGACCGGGGAACGACCATTCTCCTGGTCGAACACGACATGCGAATGGTGATGGGCGTTTCGGACCGCGTCATCGTTCTCAACCAAGGAACCGTCATTGCCGAAGGTACGCCCACTGAAATTCAACACAACCCGGAAGTCATCCGAGCCTATCTCGGCCGGGGTAGCGCCGATGCTTGAAATAGAGGGTCTATTTTGCAGCTACGGCAAGGTCACTGTTGTCCGCGATCTTTCCATGAGAGTTGGAAAAGGCGAGCTGGTAACTTTGATTGGCGCAAACGGGGCCGGAAAGACCACCACCTTGAAGGCGATTTCCGGCCTTATTCCCATCACGGCGAAGCACATCATCTTCGACGGTGAGGACATTACGGGCGCCTCTCCACAGGAAATTTTGTCGCGGGGCATCGCCCACTGTCCCGAGGGCCGGCGGGTATTCCCTTATATGACCGTGCAGGAGAACCTGGACATGGGTTGTTACTTGCGCAAAGACCAAGACGGGATTGATACCGATCTCGAACGTGTTTTCGAGGGATTTCCCATACTGAAACAACGCCGCCATCAGATGGCAGGCACATTGTCGGGCGGCGAGCAACAAATGCTGGCGATTGGCAGAGCGTTAATGTCGCGTCCAAAGCTTATCTTGTTCGATGAACCGTCGCTCGGCCTCGCGCCAAACCTCGTTGAAACCACCTTCGAAATTGTCTCCGAAATTCGCTCGCAGGGAGTGACGGTTCTGATGGTTGAACAGAATGCTTTTGCCGCACTAAGGCTATGCGACCGCGCGTATCTTCTTGAATCCGGAAAAGTCACCCTGGAAGGTACGGGAGCGGAATTAAAAGACGATCCCTATGTGAGGGAAGCCTATCTGGGAGGTTAACTTGTACCTTTAGGGGCGGCCGAAAATACTTCCGAAGATTGCCTTAATTCGGTTCCACATCACCGAAAAGACCAGTGACCCCATATCGAGTTCGGTTGCCGAGTCTGCCGGCCGCGACTGAGCGCCATCGGTCTCACCCAGCACCGCCTCCAAATTAGCGGCAAATCTTTCAACGAGTCGGTCGGCAACCGCATTGACGATCCCGGCCCGGCTGAATTGGGCGAGGGTCCCCGACAAGGAAAAGGCGACGACCACATCAACCCGGGTCGCCGATCCATCTTGTTCTTCGGCTAAAACAAAGTTGACTTCACCACGAGCGCGCGAGCTGTGACCTCTGTCGAGGCCGTAACCACGAATAGCCCCGGAGAATTTCTCGTCATTCAATTCAACGTCGCCCTCACCGGCAAAATCGGCATGAATGGGGCCGAGTTTAACGGCAATCAGTCCCGCAAAGTGGCCCTCGTCCGGCAGTCCGGCGAGCGACGCGCCCGGCATGCAGGTAACCACATTCGGTAGGTCCGCGAACATCTCCCACACCACGTCACGCGGGTGGTTAACCGTGAAGGTCTGCTCCAATACCGTCATCTTACCGCCCACATCGGTCGTTTCGGTGGGGCCTGAGGCGGATTGTTCTGGCGCCGACGCCGAAGGTGCGGGGCTATGGGGTATCGGCTGAACGTGGTGTTTTGGAGACGGTGCGGATTCCGTACCCTTGCCACCTTCACCCCGTCGGCCGATTACGCCGCGAATGGCGTTGACGATACCCACATAACCGGTACAGCGACAAAGGTTGCCACTCAGTTCGACGCGGATGCGCTCGTCGTCGATCTCATCAAGCCGTTCGACGATATCGCGCGCTGTAATCAACATGCCCGGGGTGCAAAATCCGCACTGGAGAGCATGTTCGGTAGAGAACGCCTGTCGTAATTCCGACATCAGGCCGTCATCGTCAAACCCTTCGATAGTCCTGATATCGGATTCATCGCAAGTTACTGCGTAAGTAATGCACGACCGTGCGGGCGCGCCGTCGATATTAACAGTACAGGCACCACAAACCCCGTGTTCACAGCCGATATGCGTTCCTGTAAGCAAAAGCTCTTCACGCAAGAAATCGGCAAGGCTGGTTCGCGGCTCTACGTTGGCTTGGCGTTCTTCTCCGTTAACCTTGAGCGTAATCGTTTTCATGGCATTACCTGTTCGATAGCACGCCACAAACTGACTCGACGCACTTGGGCATCATAGGCATCATTTGCCAGGCCGTTTTCCTCGATGACGGTTGCGATGGACTCGGGCTTTGAGATCAGGGTCGCGGCATCGGCGATGACCACCGGTCGTGTATCCGTTGCACCGATCACCACCCGGATATCCCCGCGTGCCGGATCAACAATGACCGCGCTCATCGCTTCCGCGAACTCGCCGGTCTTGCGGCAAAACTTGTAAAACCCCCACTTGGCGTCTGATGAGAGTTTCGGGACCCGGATCGAAACCAGTAATTCGCCGGCAACCAAACTGGTTTCAAAAGTCGACACCATGAGTTTATCGACGGCAATCCGCCGCTGTCCGTCGATTCCTGTCACCGTAACTTCAGCGCCAATCGCCGCAAGGGTGGTGATCCAATCGGCTGCCGGATCAGCATGCACCAAGCTGCCACCGATGGTCCCGCGATTGCGTACCGCGCGATAAGCGATTCCGGCTGCAACATTGGGCATCATTCCACCCGTTGGATCGGGGATACGGCCGTCTTCGATCGCCGCATGGGTGACACAGGCGCCGAAGACGATGGCGTCTCCATCATCGGTGATTTGGTGCAAATCGGGAATTCCGGTGATGTCGATTAACCGTCTGGGGCGGACAAGGCGCATGTTCAACATCGGGCCGAGGGATTGTCCGCCGGCCAGTACCTTGGCATCGTCGCCTGCCTCGCCTAGCAAGGCCAAAGCCTCGACTATCGTCGCTGGTTTTTCATAATCAAAAGCGAACGATTTCATGCGCCTTCCCGGGGCGGGGCTTCAGCAATGGCGGCGAGTATCCGACGTGGCGACATCGGGCTCTCGCACAGTTCGACCCCAAGTGAAGCCAGTGCGTCGTTGATCGCATTACCGATCGCGGCGGGAGGCGCGATTGCGCCACCTTCGCCAATGCCCTTGATTCCGAATTTCGTGTTGGGAGAAGGTGTCTCCATGTGAAATACCCTAAAATGCGGCATTTCCGTCGGACCCGGCAAAAGATAATCAGCCAAGGTAGAGGCCAGCGGTTGGCCGGCCGCGTCGAATGGCATCTCTTCGTAAAGGGCGGTGCCGATGCCCTGCCCGGCACCGCCATAAACTTGGCCTTCGACGACCATCGGATTGATCAGGGTTCCGCCGTCCTCAATGATGACATAATCGAGAATTTCGACGTCACCCAATTCCGGATCAACGGCAACGACGACTGCGTGGGAAGCGTAGCTGAACGTTCCGGAGTCGGTTTTGGGTTTGTATCCGACCGTAACTTCCAATCCGCCGGAATCAATGTCGGGCGGAAGCAATTGCGGTTTCAAATACCAGATTTGTGCCACTTCTTCCAAGCTCATGCTGCTTGTGGGTCCAACAATTTCGCCATTCTCAAATCGGACCTCTTCGGTGGACACTTGCATCAGGTGCGCCGCAATGCTGGCCGCCCGCTCGGCGATTTTCTCACACGCTGTCGCCACCGCACCGCCGGACATCACCGCGCAACGCGATCCCCAGGTGCCTGTCGAATAGGGGGTGTACTCGGTATCGCCATGCACCAGTTTGACCTTGGCCGGATCGATACCAAGCACTTCATGGGCAACTTGGGCCAAGGTCGTCTCCATGCTTTGGCCATGGGAATGAGCACCGATCCGTAATTCCAGGGAGCCTCCCGGTGTCATCCTTGCCACCGCCTGCTCGTGTCCCGGCACCATGGGAATGCCCCAGCCAGAATAGACCGAGGTGCCGTGTGCCGCCTGTTCGCAGAAAGTCGCGAAGCCGATGCCGATCAGACGGCCGTCCGGTTCTCCATCAGCCTGCCGCGCGCGGATGTCCGTTAAATGAATTTCCTCAACGGCGCGGCGCAGACTTTTTGGATAATCGCCACTGTCAAAGTCCTTGCCGGTGATATTGGTGTAGGGCATCGCCGACGCCGGCACGAGGTTTTCCAGTCGAACCTCATAGGGCTCGCGCTCGACGGCCCGGGCGATGGCGTCGATGATCAGTTCCATGACAAAGCAAACCCCGGTCCGCGCGACGCCCCGGTACGGCAGGATCGGCGCTTTGTTGGTGGCTACGGAGTAGGTTTTACAATGATAGGCCGGGATGACGTAGGGGCCGGGCAGGATACTGACCACCTGGGCGCCTTCCAGGCAGGCGGAAAAGGGGTAGGCCGAATACGCGCCCGCATCGACAGATGCTTCCACTTCAAGGCCAAGAATCTTCCCGCGCGCATCGGCATAGGCGGTCACGTGGTAGTGGTGTTCGCGGCAATTGGCATTGGCGGTCAAATGTTCCCGGCAGTCCTCGATCCAGCGTACCGGATGGCCGCAGTGCATCGCGAGCCAGCCGAGACAGATCTCTTCTGGCGTCAGAATCCCCTTGTAGCCGAAGCCGCCGCCCACATCCGGCGCGATAACTCTAACCTTGGCTTGATCGAGACCCAGGCATTCGGCAAGGCCCGTACGAACGATATGGGGCATTTGCGTCGCGGTGTAGACAACCAATTGCTCCAGGCGGCTATCCCAATAAGCAACGGCGCCCTTTCCTTCAAGCGGCGCCATGCATTGCCGGTTGGTTCGAAATTCCTTGGTCACCGTCACCGCCGCGGCTGCCTTAGCCTCGGTCAGATCCCCATCAAAGCTTGATTCAAGGTAGATATTGTCTCCCCAGTCCTCATGAACGAGTGGCGAGTCGGAACGCTGTCCCTGCAACATGTTGACAATTACCGGCAGTTCCTCGAATTGGACATCGATCTCGGCGGCGACGTCCTCGGCTTCGGCTCGAGTCTCGCCTAAGCACATGGCGACGAGTTCGCCGACATGGCGGACCTTCCCGGTCGCCAAGGGCGGCTGTTCAGAGACCTTGAAGCCCGGCAATCCAGTCACAGCGCGAATCGCCCTGACACCGGTCATGTCATCGTGGGTGAAAACCCGGTCGCGGAGGCGTTCTGGCACGTTAATGCCGTGGAGCCGGGCATGGGCTAATGGACTGCGCAGGAAGGCGACATCTTTCATGCCGGCAAGGCGGATGTCTGCAACAAACTCGCCACGCCCCCGCATATAGCGATCATCTTCCTTACGTGTAAGACGGGCGCCAATGCCTTTCCCGGTTTTGCTGTGAGTCTCCATAATACCGTCTTCCGTGCTGGCCGCAGGGAATTCAAAGCGAAATCTAAGCGATCATGCGGTCGCTTGTATGGTGTCAAAAACCATTCCCTGAATACATCCTATGATTAGTACCTTATAACTATTTTTTGGGCTTGCAAACTAACATGACGGCGGCCCTAGCGAACAACGAGGCCCCCCTCTGTTGCCGGCGCTTGTCAGTAGAATTTGGCCGGTTACAAAGGACAGTATTCAGGACCGTTTACCATTCTCGTTGGAAAGATATTGCAAAAGTTCAATATCGAACTTGATGCAGTCACCGCGATAGATGATTTCCGCCACATATATAGCTACGTTGTCGTCGTCAGCGACAACGCAATGCACTTCAGCGGTGGGCGCGTTTAAATGAACCTTAAGAAGATGCGCCGCTTCCATATCTGCGCTGCCGATGACCAGCGTTTGATGGGCGCGACTGATGGTGACATCTTTGAGCTCAGATAAAATGGGTAAGGCAGTGCGGCTCCGGAAGGCATCCGGCGCCATTTCAAATACTCGTTTCGCCAAATGTACACTGACAAGGCCATAGGGTTCCTTGTTCCGGGTTTGAACACTTTTTAAGTATATGTACTCGTCGGCCGGTTCGCCGTCATCTGCGCCTAACCGTGGTGGCGGCGGGTTGGCGACATCGATAAAATTCGGCACATTGTCGACGATGGTCTCAAGAAGCGATGAAAGGCCGATCTCAAGTCGCAACCAGCGTTTATCCTTAATCTGCTTGGTGACGAAGGTGCCCTTCCCTTGTTGACGGCGGACCAAGCCCTCCGTTTGCAGCATATCTAACGCTTGGCGGACGGTTACGCGCGCCACCTCGAATTCTCGCTCGAGTTCCTCAATCGTTGATATCTGACAGCCAGGCTTCCAGTGACCTGTCTCGATGCGTCTTCGCAAGGTTGAAGCAACCTGAAGATAGAGCGGAATATTACTGCGCTTATAGGTCTTCTTGAGTCTTCCCATAAACTACACGTCCTTTCTTCGATACAACCATCATACATGACCCAAACACCTGTCAAAGCCATTCCAGGATCAGTTGGCATCATTGATGAATTTTCCTCCAGTGTGTTGTGGCGATACCAACCCAAACACGAACCGAGAGGTGCGCAACCAAGTCTTTTCAGACGCCGCACGGCTTTCCGAAAGGTGGAAATTATCGCTTTTTGATATATATGGTCATGCTAATGATAATATGTTTAAACTCCCTATTGCAGATCGACGCATGCTGTCGAAATCTGGACAAAAGAATGGGAATCAGGAATCGATGGTGGACCAAATAAACCTCAATGCGGATATGGGCGAGGGCTTCGGCGCGTACAATATCGGCAACGACGATGCATTACTCAAGATCGTCCGGTCAGCGAATGTCGCCTGTGGATTTCACGCCGGCGATCCTAACGTCATGCACCACTTGGTGACACGAGCCAAGGAAGAGGGTGTGAGCATTGGAGCTCATCCCGGATTTAACGATCTATGGGGATTCGGACGGCGGCGAATCGATATGAATCCCAGGGACCTTGAATACGCCGTCGCCTATCAGATCGGCGCGCTGCAGGCGGTCGCTTCATACGCCGGTGAGTCGGTTACGCATTTGAAGGCTCATGGCGCGCTTAACAACATTGCCGCCGAAGATATTGACATTGCGATGGCTATCGGACGCGCCATCAAGACCGTTGATTCAACCATCATTTACGTGGCGCTGGCGGGGTCGGAAATGGAACGTGCCGCGGAAAAATTGGGCTTGCCATTGGCGCGTGAGGGATTCGCTGATCGGCTGTATGACGACGACGGAAATCTGACGTCGCGCAAACTCGAAGGCGCCGTCATCAAGGACCCGGCAGTGGCGACAGAGCATGTGATCAGAATGGCGAGAGACGGAGAGATCATCTCGCGAAACGGAAAATCGGTGTCGAGAAAAGTTGATACGATTTGCGTCCATGGTGACGAACCGACGGCCGTCTTGGTCGCTCAAGCGGTACGTGACGGCCTCCAAGAGGCCGGGATCGATGTCGTCCCATTAACGGAGATGGGTATTACCTGACGTATTGGTTCCGCCTGTTACTGAATCCCGGTTTCTCCCTGGCAGGAGAGGCGAAGGCAGCTAATTTTAAAGTGTCCTCGCCTCTCTTTGCCCAAAACAATCTCGCCTCTCTTTGCCCAAAATAATCGGGAAGCATTCTTATTTTAGCGAGGAACGACTCAATGAGCGAACCGCTACCGAAGTTATCCATTATCGGCGGCACAGGGGCGCTTGGCGGCGGGCTCGCCGTACGCTGGGCAGGTGCCGGTTATCCGGTCGTTCTTGGGTCGCGCTCAAGTGAAAAGGCGGCACGCGCCGCGCAGGAAATCGACACAGGCAACAATGCCCACCCTGTCCACGGAACCGACAATAAATCGGCTGCCGCCCGAAGCGATATCGTGATTATTACCGTCCCGTTTGCCAACCACAGCGCCATCTTGCAGGAGATTTCAAGCGTCATCGCCGGAAAGATCGTCGTTGATGCGACGGTCCCCCTGATGCCGCCAAAGGTCGGCACCGTGCAACTGCCGACAGCCGGTTCCGCGGCATCTCTGACACAGGACGCGCTGGGCGAACGCGCCGATGTGGTCGCCGCATTTCATAATGTCGCCGCCGACAAACTGCGAAATCCAGGCCCAATCGATTGTGATGTCCTGGTCTGCGGAAACAAGAAAACGGCCCGCCAAAGGGTGATCAAGCTTGTCGAGGCGCTGGGGATGCGCGGATTGCACGCCGGCCCCATCGCCAATTCGGCGGCTGCCGAGGCCCTAACCTCCGTTATCATTACCATCAACCGACTCTACAAAGTGGATGGGGCGGGAATAAGGATTACCGGAGATTTGACCGCACCGGATACCGATAGCGCCTAAGCCTTGGCGGTCGGGAATATTGTTGGGAGAAATTGACTCCTGGCCGTGAGTTCTCAGGAAGCAGATATGGATGTACACGCCATTCCCGAGATTCCACTGATCGCTCCCGGCGATGATCTCGCGGCCATCATTATCGATGCCCTGGATAGCTCAACACTTGAGATTTCCGACGGAGACATCCTGGTTATCGCTCAGAAGATCGTGTCGAAATCCGAGAACCGATATGTTGATTTGGCAACGGTTACTCCCTCCTCGCGGGCGCGGGAACTGGCGGCCAAGGTGGACAAGGATCCGCGGTTGGTTGATCTCATCCTATCTGAGTCGAGCGAGGTGCTGCGCGCGGCCAAGGGCGTCTTGGTGGTTGTTCATCGCCTTGGCCATGTGATGGCGAACGCAGGCATTGACCAATCCAATCTGGGCCCGGACGAGAACGGCCGTGAGCGCGTTCTCCTGCTTCCTGAAAACCCGAATGCCGCCAGCGCCCGATTGCGGAGCCTGTTCGAGAACCATTTTCAGCGGCGCATCGGCGTCATCATCAACGACAGTGTCGGGCGCGCCTGGCGCAACGGATCGGTCGGCATGGCCCTTGGGGTCGCCGGGCCGCCGGCGCTCTGGGACAGAATTGGAACCGATGACCTTTTTGGCCGGCCACTCCAGATAACTCAAATCGGTTTGGCCGATCAAATTGCCGCCGCGGCCGCCCTGGTCATGGGTGAGGGCGCCGAAGGCCAGCCCGTCGTCAAGGTCGGTGGGCTTCCTTGGGAAGCGGTCACGACCAATGCTGATTCCTTGCTGCGCGCAAAAGAGCAGGACTTGTTTCGTTAAATTTCGCCGAGGAATATTACGTGCCCCCAAACCGCAACCACGAACCGGAAAGAAGCACCGCCAAGCCTGTGGTTGCCCTTTGCGGTGGCATCGGCGGGGCCAAACTGGCGCTGGGGCTTTATCATGTTCTCGACCCGGACGCTTTGTCCTTGATCCTCAACACGGGCGATGATTTCGAGCATCTCGGTCTTCATATCTCACCCGACATCGACACCTTGACTTATACCCTGGCCGGCAAGAACAATCCGAAAACAGGATGGGGCCGGCGCGATGAATCCTGGACCTTCATGAAGGCGCTTGCTGAATTGGGCGGAGAAACATGGTTCTCCTTGGGGGACGGCGATCTCGCGATTCATGTGGAGCGAACCCGACGATTAAAGGCCGGTGAAAGCCTGAGCCAGATCACCGGCGATTTTGCGCGGGCATTCGGAATCTCAGCCCATCTCCTTCCGATGACCGATGATCCGTTGCGGACTGTGGTTGAAACCCCAGAAGGCGCGATCACATTCCAGGACTACTTCGTTCGCAGGAAGTCGAAGCCGGCGGTCGAAAAAATTGTGTTTGAAGGCGCCGACAAGGCGATTCCCAGCGCCGCGGTGATGGATGCGCTGCAACTCCCTGATCTTCGCGCTATCGTCATTTGCCCGTCCAATCCGTTTCTCAGCATCGATCCAATCCTCGCTGTTGCCGGTTTCCGGCAGGCGCTCATCAATTGCTCGGCGCCAGTGATTGCCGTCTCTCCGATTATTGGCGGGCAGGCGGTTAAAGGACCAACCTCAAAAATTATGAGCGAATTATCAATGCCATCGACGGCGCGGGCCGTGGCGGATTATTATGGTGACCTGCTTGACGGTTTTGTCTTTGACCAAGTTGACGAAGCCGAGGCAAGCCGCGAGCCACTCCCGTTTTTGGTCACGCAAACGCTGATGGAAAGCCTTAAAGACCGAAAGAAACTAGCCCGCGATATCTTGACCTTCGCAGACGAATTGAACGCGCGGCCCGTCAAGACGGGTTTCGCGACACAGCAACAAAGGAAAGGATGAATTTCTTCATGTGGGCGGTGGTTCCATGCAAGAAGCTTGAATTTGCCAAGCGTCGTTTGGCGCCCATCTTGTCCGCCGGAGAACGCCGTTGTCTGGTATCGGCCATGCTGTCCGACGTGCTTGATGTTCTCACGAAAATATCAGTGTTGAGTGGCGTCGCCGTAATAAGCAGCGATCCAAATCTCGCCGATCTTGCTCGTTCGTTTGGTGTTCGGTGCTGTTTGAGTGATAGCGACGCCGGGCTCTCGGCTGCACTGACATTGGCGAGCGGTCTCCTATCCAACGACGGAGCGAAAGGGATTCTGGCCGTTCCTGGTGATTTACCGCTGTTGGCCCCGGGGGATGTTATGCGAGCCCTTGAGGCCGTCGCGGCCTCGCCGGCTGTCGCTTTGGCACCGGACAATAACAACCAGGGGACAAATCTGCTGGCCATGACACCTCTCGGCGCAATTCCGTATTTGTTTGGTGGCTTGAGCTTTCAAGCTCATATTGCCGCCGCGCGAACCAGCGGAATTGAGCCAATGGTTATCCAAACAGAAGGCCTCGGCCTGGACATCGATACGGCGGAAGACTTGATCCTCTTTGCACGAGAACGCTCACCAACGCGAACCTTCAGCTACATAACCGAAACCGGTATCAGAGATCGTCTGCTACTGGATTCAGTGAATGCCCCCTTGGAAGCCGGGGCCGGGGGAGAGTAATCCGATGAATCTGTTGAACAAGGTATTGGACTCGGTCAGCCGTCTGTTGACGGTTCGAGACGGCGAATTCGGTGATGACGAGGCGCTCGACCTAGCTGGTGTCGTCGAATTGAAGCCCCTGATGGCCGCGGCTGCACGTCGCCGCGACCAATACCACGGCAGCGTCATTTCCTATTCGCGCAAAGTATTCATTCCGCTCACTCACCTCTGCCGTGATGTCTGTCATTATTGCACCTTTGCTCACCCACCCAGGCGTGGGGAAAACGCCTTTCTTTCCCACAAGGAGGTTTTAAAGATTGCCCGTGCCGGTGCCGCGGCGGGCTGCCGCGAGGCTCTTTTCACATTGGGAGACAAACCCGAAAAACGCTACGGGTTGGCCCGTACGGAGCTCGATGTTTTAGGGCACAAGACGACACTTTCGTATTTGGCTGAATGTGCGCAGCTGGTCTTTGAGGAAACCGGTCTGCTCCCTCATGTCAATCCAGGCCTCATGGACTCAGATGAGGTCGCTGCGCTTCGCCAAGTCAGTGTGTCCCAGGGAGTGATGTTGGAAAGCACGTCGCAACGCCTTTGTGAAAAAGGTGGGCCCCATTACGGATCACCGGACAAGGTTCCGGCAAGGCGGCTCAAAACCATCCGGCGGGCAGGCGAGGCGAATGTGCCATTTACCACCGGCATTCTGATCGGAATTGGTGAAACTCGGCGCGAACGGATCGAATCTCTACTGGCCTTACGTCAATTGCATGTCGCGTCTGGTCATATCCAGGAAATCATCATTCAGAATTTTTGCCCGAAACCGAACACGCGAATGGAGAACGTCCGACCAGCACCATTGCACGAATTATTGTGGACCATTGCCGTGGCACGGCTGTTGTTTGGATCGGAGATGAACATCCAGGCACCGCCTAATCTAAGTCCAGGTAAACTTGCGCAACTGGTAGCAGCTGGCATCAACGACTGGGGGGGCGTTTCGCCGGTCACGCCCGATCATGTGAATCCCGAAGCCCCGTGGCCCCATCTTGACGCGCTTCGCAACGAAACGGAGGCAGCGGGGAAAACCCTGGTCGAACGCTTGGCCGTTTATCCCGATTTCATTCGCAATAAAACGCGTTGGCTGTCTTCACAATTCCATACGCCAGTCGTGCGGGCCGTCGATTCCGAAGGCTTCGCCCGGACCGAATCCTGGTCTGCCGGCGCTGCCGATGACCCACCGGAGACAGTGACTGCCTTAATCGGCACCGCGAAGGGTGGTCTTGACGACCGTCTATTGGAGGGCATTCTCAAACGTGCACTGAGCGGACACACTCCAGGTGAAACAGAAATTGTCCGACTGTTCGGAGCCCGGGGTAGGGATTTCACCGCTGTCTGCTCGGCCGCCGACCAGTTGCGGCGTGAATTGGTCGGAGACGAGGTGACCTACGCGGTCAATCGCAACATCAACTACACCAATATTTGCTACTTCCGCTGTGGATTCTGTGCGTTTTCCAAGGGTCGGTTGAGCGAAAACCTGCGCGGCACGCCCTACGACTTGGAGATGGAAGAGATTCAGCGACGCGTTCGTGAAGCCTGGGAACGGGGCGCCACGGAAGTCTGCATGCAGGGAGGTATTCATCCCCGATACACGGGCCAGCACTACTTGGACATTTGCCGCGCGGTCAAGGCGACCGTGCCGGATATGCACATTCACGCGTTTTCGCCGCTTGAAGTGTGGCAGGGCGCGGCAACACTTAACCTGACGCCTTTGGAGTTTCTTACCCGCCTCAAAGACGCCGGTCTCGGATCCTTGCCGGGAACAGCGGCGGAAGTTCTCGACGACGAGGTTCGCGCCGTCCTCTGCCCCGACAAGATCAATGCCCGGCAATGGTTTGAGGTCATGGAAGCGGCACACGGTCTCGGAATCCGTTCGACCGCGACCATCATGTTCGGCCATGTGGACGGACCGGTAAACTGGGCCCGTCATTTATTGCGCCTGCTCGATCTTCAGAAACGGACCGGTGGTTTTACGGAATTCGTGCCCCTGCCGTTTGTTCACATGGAGGCGCCCATCTATTTGAAGGGCCTCGCCCGCCTCGGGCCAACCTTCCGCGAAGCCGTTCTCATGCATGCCGTCTCGCGCCTCGTCTTCCATGCCCCCATCCCCAACATCCAGGCCTCCTGGGTAAAGCTGGGTCCGGTCGGCCTTCAGCACTGTCTCCGGGCGGGTGTAAACGATGTTGGGGGAACACTGATGGACGAAACCATCACCCGCTCGGCAGGTGCCATCCATGGCCAGGAAATGCCACCGGAGACACTGGAGTCCCTGATTCGCGATGCCGGCCGCGTCCCACGACAGCGGACCACCCTTTACGACACGCCACCGCAAGAGCGCAGGGTAGCGGCAATCGATTGGCCGGCATTGAAACCAACGGTCATCACGCTCGCCCGCGGTTATGAAAATGACCCAAAAAACAAACGAAACCTACTACACCCGGATCTGGTTTCCGAACTCCCTTGACCGAGACGGGTCGGCGATCTCCGCCTATTTCCGTAGACGCGGGATGATTTCCTTTGCGATCACCTCGACCTGATCGGGTTCGTACTTGTATGGCACGAAAATGAGCTTTTGGACTCCCACATCAATATGTGCCTGAAGTTGTTCGACGCAATCATCGACGGTGCCCATGATGGCGCTGTCGATGGTCGAATCGCTCCACGAGGCGAAATCCCATTCCGAATTCAGCCATTCGGTCATCGGTGCCTCGACGGCGGCCCGCGAGTCGCCGATCATGATCGGCAGTTGGTTGCAATTCAGTAGGGTCGCCGGATCTTTGTCGGCTTCCTCGGCAAACCCGACAATCTTGTTCCAGGATTTGGTAAACCCTTCCGGCGTATAAAAATAAGTCAGCCAACCGTCACCTTTGACGGCCGACCTCTTCAAGACGCGATCCACGTACCCTCCGATCAGAATCGGTGGCCGCGGCTGTTGGAACGGCTTCGGAAACATGACCGATGAGCGCATATTGTAAGGTCCGACCTCCCCGTTCACCACGTCTTCCTGCCACAGCCGGGTCATGATTTCGAGGTTTTCATCCATAATCTTGCCGCGTTTGTTGAACGGCACGCCGATGGCATCGAACTCGCGTTCATACCAACCCGACGCCAAGCCTAAAATTAACCGCCCCTGGGAAAGCTGATCCATGCTCGAAAGCTGCTTGGCGAGGATCAGGGGGTTGCGCAGCGGGAGCACGAGAATTCCGGTGCCGAGTTTAATCGTCTTGGTTCGCGCGGCGACGGCGGTGAGCAGAGACAAGGCATCAATGATCGGAAAATGCGGATCTACGCCGAGAAGGATATGGTCCCAGACCCAAAGCGAATCGTACCCGAGTTCCTCCATCCTTACCCCGAATTCGACCAAGGCTTGGGCGTCGGGAAGATCGGGGAAGCGCTGAAAATTCCGCATCGAGATCCCGAACGTGTTTGATAATCCGGTCATATCCACCCCTCTGAAAAGTCTGAATTATTGTTGTAAACCGAGCGAGCGTCAGGCGATGTAGAGCTGTTCCGGGTCGAGATGGCGAAGCACATCCAATTCCGCCTTCGTCGGTGGCTCCGTCGTTTCGACGTCATCGTCGATGCGAATATCGAAGCCTGTATTGTCATGAACCTGTTCAGCGGTAACCCCAGGGTGCAAGGCGAAAACCTTCATCTCTCTGGTCTCGTCGTCGAAATTCAGGATGGCGAGGTCGGTCACCACACGGTACATGCCTCCCGACACGAGTCCGGAGTCGGCGCGCGTTGAGCCGCCGTCTAGAAACCCCGGGCTGGTGATAAAATCGACCTTGTCGACGAACCGCCGCTTCTCGTGCTTCATCGACACGATCATCTGGGTCAGACTAGAAATGTCGTTGCCGCCCCCCGTTCCGGGCAAGCGAATTGCCGGATTCTTCGGATCGCCGATGAAAGAACTGTTCAAGTTGCCGTAACGGTCGATCTGGGCTCCCCCCATGAAGCCGACATCTACATAGCCACGTTGCAACAGCAGCAATACGTCGGTAATGGATAACAGCATGTTGGCGCGCCGCGTACATCGCTGTTCGTTAGTCGATGGCGGCAATTCGCCCGCAACCACGAAGGGTCCCAGTGTTCCACCCTCAAACAGAATTGTCAGGCCGGGTCCGTGTAAGCGTTGCGCGAGCGTCACCGCCAGTAGTGGAATGCCGACACCGGCAAAGACCGTCTGGCCATCCTCCAACAACCTGCCGCTCATGACGGCGAGTAGTTCGGATGCTGTATAGCTCATTTGTTCAGTCATTGTAGATGCTCCTGCCCCGACGGCTTGCGTCCAGCAATTCTCCGATACCTAGCAAATCGAGGTAATCGGACCAGCAGTTCGGGCCGTAATAATGACGCTCCAGGTATTCGGCCACGCCGGCCTCCGGATCCTTCGCCGTCAACGCGGCATAGGCGTCCATATGTTCGAACATAGGCTCGTATATGCCGTAGCATTCGTGCGGCGCGCTGCCGTAGGGCACCTCGACCACGGCATCGACGGCGATGAAAGGGATTTTGGTCTGGTCCGGCGCGCGGCGGATTTGATCGTTTGAGATGATGCGTTCCGTCGTCAAAATCACCCGGTTGGCGGCCATGGCCATGTCTATATCCATGAATTGCAACCCGTCGATCTGGGCGTTGCCGAAAGCGTCGCAGCGAGGCACGTGGATCAAGGCCACGTTCGGGTTCAACGCCGGTATCAAAAGCACTTTTTCGCCCGTAAACGGACAATCGATTTCCTTAATATTATCCAGCTGGCCGGCCACGTCCGAACCCAACATGGCCCGCATGGGTATGAAGGGAATGCCCATGGCGCCGGCTCGATAACGCAGTCCGATGGACATGTGGCTCCATTCTTCGAAGCGGGCGCGATGTGATTCCGTATAGGCCCGCATCACCTTGGATATCCCCCAGACGATGCCCTGGCTGAACCAACTGGTCAGGATATGACGCGATACCCCGGACGCGAATAGAAGATCGCCTTCCGTTGACGTGATACTACGGGAAATCGACAAATCGGACTTGCGGGCGCGAATCAGCGCCCAAATCAACGCCATCGGCGTTCGCGAAGCCGTGCAGCCGCCGATGGCAACAGAGTCGCCATCATTTACCAGGCCGACCGCTTCCTCAAGGGTCATGACCTTTTCACGAAGACTTCTATCCCTTGCCTTGGTCGCGGCCCGGAGATCCAAGTAGGACTGTGTCAATTACTCACTCCCTTAGTCCTTTTCACATTACCGCCTTGGCGGCCATTGGCGCTCGGTGACGGAAATGCCCTCAGTCCGGCCGGTTGACACCGGTATGCCCGTTAAACTCTTCGATCATCGCGTCCCAAACAGGCAAGGTATTTTGAAGCCCTTCCCAGAACCGTTGGTCACTGCGTTTCTCAAAATCCTCGAGCGATACACCCTGCTGCTCGACCCACGTGTAGTAGCCGAGATTAAAAACACGCCGTCGCTCCCGATGAGTCATCTCAAGTATGTGTTCTTCGCCCTGGCCAAGCATATGGCGAGCATAGACCTCTCCGGCTGAAACTTGATCAAAGCCATCGGGGAAGTCGGTTTTCTCGGTCCGCTCTCGCTCGCTCACATAGAGTGCCCCACTGTCGGTGGCGACGGTGATGACCGCATCGTTTGCTCCCAGATCCAACAGCCGGGCGGTCTTGATCGCGGCAAGCACATTGGCAATTCCCGAAAGACCCAAAACACTGAGCGCTTCGACTGCCTTTGAATCGAGGCCACGACGGTCGGTCAGGTATTCGTGGCCGGCATCCGTGTTGATTAGAACGTTAAGATGATCACAACTCTGATCGGAAACGCCGACGATAATATCGGTGTTCATGATGTTCTGAATTAACGGAATGTGCTTATCGCCAATCCCCTGGATATTGTGCTCTCCGTACCCGTTGTAGAGCATGGTCGGGCATTCGATCGGCTCCACGGCGACGGTTCGCGAACCCAGGGCCGTTTTCAGATAATCGCCGGCCGCCAAGGTTCCCGCCGATCCGGTTCCGGCGACGAAGGCCGCAAGGCTCAAATCCGGCCGCTGCTCCTTCAGGCACATGAACACTTTTTCAAAGGCGCGCCCGGTGCACTGGTAATGAGCGAGATAGTTGGCGTATTCGGAAAACTGATTGAGAATTACATTTGACGAATCAGCCGAAAGCTCGGCGCATTTATCGTAGATTTCCTTGACGTTGCTTTCCGAGCCTGGTGTGCGCACGATATCGGCGGGTTCCGTCACCCAGTTCTCCAGCCAATCGAATCGTTCCTGGCTCATACCCGCCGGTAGTACCGCGACCCCGCGACAGCCGAGGATACGTGATATGGCGATCCCGCCCCTGCAGTAATTCCCGGTCGAAGGCCAAATTGCCCGGTGCCGGGTCGGGTCAAACTGCCCGGATACGATACGGTTTACCAAGCAGGCGTACGCAGGAAGCACCTTGTGTGCGCCGATCATCGGGAACCGGCTGCCAAGAACCACGACAATGGGCGCCGCGACACCGGTCAGCGTTTCGTCGAGAACCATATATCCGGGAACTTCGGTCAGGCCGCTTCGGTCCTCATCGTTATACCAGTGCACGCGGTACAAATTAGCCGAATGGGGATCGTCGGCCGAAACACCGTCGACCGCAGCCGCGATGGAAACCGGGATCGTTGCCGGGTCCGCAAGTTCGGCGAACGTCGGCAACACGACCCGCGCATCGCGCAGGTGTTTAACGGCATTTTCGTAGACCGACTTATCGACAATTTCCTGCGGAAGATCAAATGATGTCAATTCGAACCTCGTATTGATCGTGAAGCCATCTCGGTAATATCCCTGAACCGCCAAATTGTCGGATTGCCGGCTGAATATCCATGGCTAGGTGACCTAGTATCCCAACATCGCTTTCGGGTTCGGTTTTTGTTACCCAGAGCAATTTTTTTATTCAATGTATGGATTCCGTCGTTGGCTTCAGGTGTCAAAACACGATCCA
>Ga0208113_1000395_pt1 | contig 22187 bp, 18 predicted proteins | sample Knorr_S7_td_NADW_FD_185598 | JGI IMG/M metagenome (GOLD analysis project Ga0208113, IMG submission 185598) | Marine microbial communities from Southern Atlantic Ocean transect - Knorr_S7_td_NADW_ad_2505m_LV_A (SPAdes) (version 2) | ecosystem: Environmental > Aquatic > Marine > Oceanic | place...
CCCGTACATCCCAACTTTGCCCGTGGACCAGGGCTGTGAGGCGGCCCATTCAACGGTGTCATAGCCGTCGTTGATGTCGTCCCGGAAGGCATAGAACTCGCCATCCGAAGCGTGCCGTCCTCGAGTGTCTTGGATTGCCACCGCGAACCCTGCCTTGGCTGCCCGGATAGGGTCCAGCATGGTGGCGCTCAAGGCATTGGTCTTGTCGTATGGCGTGCGCTGCAAGATAGTTGGGAAAGGCCCGTCGCTGTCTGGGCGGTAGATGTCGGCGTAGAGGGTGACGCCGTCTCTCATGGTGACTGCGACGTTGCTTTCCATCTTGAGAGAGATTGAGTCCGGCATGGCTTTGCTCCTGAGTCGAAATTGGTATTCTTATCCCTGGAATTGGGGCATCACTTCGGAGGCGAACATCTTCATCTGGTGGAAGAAAGAGTCCGGCTCGGAGGCTAGAAACCCCAGGTTGATGTGCTCCACTCCGGCGTCGATGCGGTCTTCCACAGCCTTGATGCAATCTTCTGGCGATCCGGCGATGCACAGCGCTTGGGCGATGTCTGCGGCGGTCCGTTCAGGAGTGACGTATCGCTGGCCAACGTTGGTAACCGCAAATTCCCTAGCCTGGGCAGCGTTCGAGGAAATGGCTGTCGGTTGATTGAGGCCCCAGTGGAATCCAGTCAGGTCGCGCCCAGCCTCGGCGGCGAACTGGCGTACCATCTCATTGCTGGCTTTGATGCGCCGGACGGTGAACAAGTAAGGATACCAGCCGTCGCCCATCACTCCCGCTCGCCGCATGGCCGCGTCGCTGCGCCCGGAGACCCAGATAGGCGGATACGGTTTCTGCGCCGGGAAGGGTAGCAGCGTAACGTCATCGAAGTCGAAGAATTCACCGTGGTGGGAAACGTGTTCTTCGGTCCATAACCGCTTCATCACCTGGAGCATCTCGTCGGTGCGCTTGCCCCTGGTATGGACATCCACGCCCACGGCATCGAACTCGATCTTGGTGCCCCGTTGTCCGCTGATCCCGATGCCGAAGTCCAATCGCCCTCCCGAGACCTGGTCTACGGTGGCTACCATCTTGGCCAAAGTCACCGGATGGTACAGGGGCGCAACCACGATCCCGGTCATCACGCGGAGATTTGTTGTGGCCCCTGCGGCTGCTGCCATAGCCGGCAGGTTGAGCAGCGTGGGCCGCGGCGGATTACCGTCCATGATGTGCTCGCCCATGGTGACCCGGCCGTAGCCCAAGTCCTCGGCCCGGCGGGCGAACTCGGAGACATTCCAATAGTTGTCTACCGAGAGATTTACGCCGAAAGTGATCTTGTTATCAACCATGATTTCCTACGCTCTTACTCATCGTTGGGGTCCAGGCCAAGGCCCACTTTGCCTATGAGTTCAATCGCCTGATTGCGGGCCCAAGGTTGCATGAACGGTCCGGCCCTCACGTCCCGGTACAACTTTGCCAGCGGGCTGTTGGCGAGGTAGGCGCCGCCCCCGTACAGAGTGAGCGCACGGTCGACGATATTCACTGAGGTTTCCATGACAAACTTTTTGGTGCAGGCTGAGTTCTTGATCATTTTGAAGGCGGTTTCGGCGGAATTATATATCAATCCAACGGGCTGCTCGCCTGCTGTTTGGTAAAAGTCGTCGTAGTACTGAGCGCCCCGGCTTAGGATTCCCCGGGCCGCGGCTAAGTCAATCTCGTTCTCCGCGACGGTTACCTGGTTCATGGGATACCTGGTCCCGCCCTCTTTTTTCTTTATGGCGGAGACAGCCATCTCATGCGCAGTCTCGGCGATGCCCAAAAATATGGAAGAGAGCCCCATGCTCGATAACCCACCCAAGGCCAAGAACGGAGCGTTGAATTGCCCATAAACCCCAATGTCGTCGAACTCGTCATCGGAGACGAAGTAATCCGTGAAGACCACGTCGTGGCTTCCTGATGAGCGCATGCCCAATCCGTCCCAGTTGTTCTTGATCTCAACTCCAGGCCGGTCTACGGGGACAATGGCGGCACCCATTCGTAGCTCGCCTGCATCGTTCTCGAACCGTGCTCTCACGGCCAGTACGTCGGCGGCGGGTGAACCGGTGGCAAAGGTCTTGAAGCCGTTCAATAACCAACCACCGTCAGTTTTCGTGGCTAGGGTCTTCGAAGTTCTTACATCGGCGCCGGGCTCTGAGTTGGCGACAGTGATAAAAAGCTCACCGGCGCCAATCTTTTTCAGCAGGTTCTCGGCTCGATTCTGCCGCGCCTGATTCCCGGAGGCTATGGCGTTCCGTAGGGCTCGCGCCGTGCCGAGAGTCCTAGACAGATGCATCGTGAAGGCCAATGGGGTTGATCCTTCAGCTCGCCCCAGACGGTTCATGGCCACGATACAGTCATGGGCGGATGTAACGCCCATGCCGCCGAATTCCTTGGGCACAGCAGCGGCGGCGAAACCGCTCTGTTTTAAGGCGGTTATGTTCTCAACGGGGAAGGTCCCATTACGGTCGTGTTCCGCTGCCGTAACGGCGAAATCGGCGGCATGTTTTTCAGCCAGCTCGACCATCCGTTTGCCGGACTCGGTCGATGCTTTAAGTTCAAAATCCAAATCAGCGCTCCCCAAAATCCTCTGATTGGGCCGGCGGGCCCGTCTCTCGAGTCAATGTTCAACGGAAAACAGATTACTCCCTGGGCCTTGGGGAATCAATTTGTGATTGGTGAGGCGCCGAAATGGTCGCCCCATTTCACATTCCCGAACCGCCGGAGCCACCAGAACGGGCCGGTTAGCCCTAGGTGACCTACCCATGATAGGGTACGATTCTAAGGTCGATAGTAGGAATATCAGCCGCTGTATGGCCTTCGGAGGCCCGGATGCCCTTTAAATTGACTTGCCGGTCCAAGCTGATGGCCGGGAAAACATGCCTGGTGACCGGGGCTACCGATGGCATCGGGCGTGTCACTGCTCTTGAATTGGCCCACATGGGCGCGGATGTGGTCATCGTCGGGCGCAACCAAGCTAAGTGCGCGGCAACCGCCATCGACATGCGTGAAGAGAGCGGCAACGCCTCTGTGGAGTACTTGGTGGCCGACCTGTCTTCCCAGGAAGAGGTGCGCCGCCTGGCCGATGAGTTCAAACAGCGCCATCAACGATTGGATGTCTTGGTCAACAACGCCGGCGCCATACACCTCAGCCGGAAGAATAACGCCGACGGCATAGAGATGACCTTTGCCCTCAACCACCTATCTTATTTCTTGCTCACCAACCTTTTGCTGAATGTTTTGTCGGCTTCGGCCCCGGCCCGAGTGGTCAACGTAGCGTCATCCGTGCATATGAAAGCCAAGCTAGATCTTTTCGACGTCCATGCGCCCCGCCGGTACGCCGGCCTCCGGGCTTACTCCCACTCCAAGCTCTGCAATGTGCTATTCACCTATGAGCTGGCGCGGCGGTTTGAGGGCACTGGAATAACGGCCAACGCCTTGCACCCCGGCTTGGTCGCATCGAATATCCTAACGAACAACGGCATCCTGGGCCGCTTCCTCAACATGGTCTTGGGAGTTAAGGGAATCAGCGCTGAGGCTGGCGCCCTAACATCGGTCTACGCTGCTTCCTCTCCCGAGATGGAAGGCGTCTCTGGCAAATACCTGGACAAGAAACAGGTCGTCCGTTCCTCCACTTGCAGCTATGATGAAGCTGACGCAGCCGCCCTCTGGGAATTGAGCGCCAGCCTAACGGGCATTCCAGCGACATCGCCCGTGCCTTCACTGTCCGTCGGCTAACACCTCGCATAAACCGCGGCCTTCTCGCGCTTGTTGACAGCTATGAGCGACCCTCGCATAATTCTGCCATCTCTCCTCGGAGTCTAATTTCATATGGCAGAAAAATTTGACGTTGTCGTAATCGGCGCAGGCGTGATTGGCTGCTCAGTCGCCTATTACCTGGCCAGAGAAGGCATTAAAGTCGCCCTCCTCGAGCGTGAGTCCTTCGGCAGTGGATCCTCCGCCCACGCCACCGGATTCATCAGCCTCCTGGGCACCGAGTTCACCCCCGGCCCATCCTTCCAATTTGGACTCGAAAGCTACCGCGAGTTTCCATCGCTTGTTGCTGAACTGGAAGATTCGACCGGCATGGACCTACTCTACCAACGCCGCCCGTCGCTCCGGCTGGCTTTGGAAGAGAGTGAAGAGCAGTTGATCAAGGATCTGATGACCTGGCAACAAGAGCACGTTGCCATGCGTTGGATCAGCTCGCACGACGTCCACGAACTGGAACCAAGGTTGACCCCCTCGCTCATCGGCGCGGTCTACGAAGATGAGTCGGCCCAGTTGGACAGCTACCGCCTGAACCTGGCCTTAGCCGCCGGGGCCGAGAAAAAGGGCACACAGACTATCAACCGCAATGTCACCGGCCTGCTCTCCGAAAAAAACCGGATTACCGGCGTGCAGACCGAACAAGGAGATATCTCCTGTGGCACTGTGGTGGTGGCGGCGGGTCTATGGAGCCCTCCCTTCCAGCGAGACCTGGACTTCCCCATCCCGGTGGGCGCCTTGAAGGGCGAGCGCCTGTTGCTAAAGTACGATGGCGATCCGTTGCAGCTGTTGATCAGTTCCCCCAAACGGGGCCACATGATCAGCCGTTTGGACGGTTTCTTGAGCGTGGGCAGCACCGGAGGACGGGACTACGACCAAGACCAACTCTACCAGGGCGCGGACATGGACCGGGTGCCCACTGAAACGGCCCGGGTGGAGATCATGCAACGGGCGATCGACGTCTTCCCCGACTTAGAAAACGCGGCATTGTTCGAGCAACTGGCCGGCTCCCGGCCCCTGAGTCCCGACCGTATTCCAATAATCGGCCCGGTGCCCGGAAAAGAGGGTGTGGTCTTGGCCACCGGCCACACGACCAAGGGAATTCACCTGGGCCCCAGCACTGCCAAGGCCGTCACCCAATACATCCAGGGCGGCTGCAAGCAAGTGCCGTCATCCATGGAATTATTCTTGCCCGATCGGTTTGCCGGCATGACCGAAACCGACTTCCAGACCGCCGGCCTAAACGTCGACGAGTAGATAGGAGCATGATCTAATGCAACGCGCCATCGAGTTCTACAGCGAAGGTTTCAAACTTCAGGGCGACATCTACCTGCCAGGTGGTCTCGCCGCTGGCGAGACACGTTCAGCCATCCTCCTGTGCCACGGGTACACCGGTGTCAAAGACCTGTACCTGCCCGACAACGCCCGCGTCCTGAACGAGGCCGGCTACGTCGTCATGACCTTTGACTACAAGGGCTGGGGCGATAGCGAAGGTGTCGCCCCCAACCGGTTGGTCCCGTATAGCCGGGTAGCTGACGTACAGGCCGCCATGACATTTCTCGGCCTCCAACCCGAGGTCAATGAAGAGCGAATCGGCATCTACGGCACCAGCTACGGCGGCGCCACCGTCTCTTGGGTGGGAGCGGTGGACGAGCGGGCCAAGTGCATCGTCAGCGTGGTTGGCATCGGGCACGGCGCACGGTGGATGAGCCGGGTGAGGCGCATGGACGAATGGTTCGACCTGCTGGAGCGTTCGAAGGCCGATCGGGAGCAGCGGGCTTTAACCGGCAAGTCGGAGATGGTGGAGCGGGCGGAGATTCTACTTCCGGACCGGCAGTCCGCAGACCTCGCCGCCGCTGCCCGCAAGAACAACCCAGCCGCCGTGGGAACGATTCCCGTGGAATACGTGGACGACACGATCGGCTTTAACCCGGAGTGGATCGTCGGACATATATCCCCCAGGCCAATCCTGTTCATCACCAGCAACGACGACCGTTTGGTGCCGCCGGAAGAGTCGGAGCAGCTATTCGCAAGCGCCGGAGAACCCAAGAAACTGGTCGTCTTGAAGGGCGTCGGTCACTACGAGGTCTACGCGGAACCGGCCTTCTCCGAGGTCATGCAGGAAACCCTGGCTTGGTACCAAGCCTATCTACCAGCAAAGAGTTAGCGGCTCAATCTTAAGACGAAGCCCCTGCCTACAGATTCTCGTTGATGCCTTTGCAAAGGTTGTAGCACATCTCCAACGTCGGAGCCGGGATGCCTAGCCGGCGGGCCTCATCCACCGCGTGTCCCATGGTTTCGTCGATCTCGAGACGCTGCCCTCGCTGAAGGTCTTGAAGAGCAGACATCCGGTGATCCGGCGCTGTTGCTTCCAATTTATGACCGAGTTCCTGCAGGGCCAACACGGCATTTTCCTCTGACTCATTAACAACGATCTTTACGGGAAACGGCCCAGTGTCTTCCAGAGGTATCCCCTTCATTTTGGCGATGGTCCCAACTTCTCGCATGACACGCGCCCAAACCAAAGCACAGCCGGAATCTGAAGCGAACTTGTAGGTTTCTAGCCGGGTGAGTAATCCTAAAGATGTCGCCCCCACCCACGCCACGAGTTTTGACCATTGGACCGTGAGGATATTGGCAGCGGATGCAGAATTTACTCCGGACCTCTGCAGCATCGCGCTTAGGTCTTGAACGCGGACCGTCGATTCCCCTGCGATTTCCCCGACTTCAAAACAGCCATTGTAGGTGAAACTTACTTCTCCGCTCGCCGCCATCTCTCCACTGATCGAAGCCGACGCTCCAATTACATTGGCGACGCCAAAGACTTCGGACAATTGGTCATACCATCTAACCCCGTTTTGTACGGACGTTACACAGGGGAATCTGACGTGGAAAAGACCGGAAATTGCCGAATTCATCTGATGGGTCTTGACGGCCACGATCAGCACGTCGGCCTCGGAAATCTGAGACGGGTTGGTCACGATCGGACATGCGACGTTGAACTCGGCCAGTCCGTTGATGGTGATTCCGTTTTGCCGCAAGTACTCGGCTCTACCCCCGCGCGCAACCAAGGTCACGTCTTCGCCGGCCCGAGCCAAATGCCCGGCTATTATGGAGCCGAGGGCTCCCGCTCCCAGAACAACAGTCTTCATAGTCACCTCTTAATGCTTGCGGGCTTACAGCTTAGCCATCAACTCTTCGATCGCCCGGTTGATGTCGTCGGGCCGTTCAGCCATGGGGAAGTGGCCCGCGTTGTCCAGTTTGATGTACTTGGAACCGGGCACAGCCTGGTGAATCTCCAATTCATACTCCGCCGGCTTCCCGGGGTCGTCCACGCCGCGCACCAGTGTCAGGGGAGTCTTGAGTTCTCCGATACGGTCGCGCACATCGAATTTGTCAATGGTCACTAAGTCGTTGTACTGGGAGATCGGGCCCACCACTCTGTGGCGCTCGATTAGCTTTTCCCGGAGCTCCGGTTCGATGAACATCATGGTGTGGCGCATGGCGTCCAACCATTCCTCATGCACTGTCGCATCTTTTGCGGCGCTCAGCCGGAACTCTAATGATCCTGGGGCCCGTTCTTTTGGGCGCATGGCGACGGTCATTAGCAGCAGACCTGCCACCTCGTCGGTGTAGTCCAACGCGTACTGCAGGGCCACGCAGGCCCCCAGCGTAAACCCGGAGAGCACGAGGTCTTTCTTGTGACCCTTTTTGTGGAGCCAGCCTCGCAGCCATTCGGTATATTCGGCCACCGTGGGCAGTGACTGACCCTTCGGATGACCGGGCAGGTCCGGCGCCAGGCTGCCGGGGAAGTGCTGCACCTGATATTGGAATCCGGCGGAGCAACTACCGGCGCCGGGTCCGTGTATAAAAACTATCTGGGACATTTTGTCTCCCTCTGATGACGGTTTGCTTGTCTAAATTATCGGCCAGCGCGGGGGGAAGGACAGGCCTGCGCGTGCCAGCATATCCTCGCCGATTCCCTGGACTTTCTGGGCCAATTCCCATTCGTCGACGAACAACGGCTTGTGGTCTTCCACCACGACCTGGCCGTCAACCATCACCATGTGGACACTGCGGCCGTCGGCGTTGTACACCAGATTGTTCACAGGATTGAACAGGGTCTGCCATTCTGCTCTTCGGGTATCGAACAAGACCAGGTCAGCCTTCTTTCCAGCCTCCAACGACCCGATCTCGTCGTCCAGACCCAAGGCCTCGGCGCCTTGAATGGTCGCCATCTCCAGGGCGGTCTCGGCTGGTATGGCCTTGGAGTCCTGCCGGGCGTCTTTGTACAGTACTGCGATCAGGTACATGGCCCGGTTGGTCTCTAGCAGGTTGGAGTTGTTGCCGGCGTCGGTGCCCAAGCCCACCGCCATACCGGCGTCCAGCATCTCGGGTAGCAGCCCGGTTTGCGTCATACCGGCGCCGCCCTTGATCGCCGCGGTGGGGACCACCACTGCCCTGGTGCATGTGCGGGCCAGGGCTGCTACCTCGCTTTCGTCTTGCCCCAGCATATGGGCCAATGTCACGTTTTCTCCCAGCAGGCCGATCTTCTCCAGGTAGTGGGAGGGACGCAGTCCCGTTTCTTTGAGACAGGTGTCAACGTAATTCGGGCTGTTGTTGTAGTGCAAAGTCAGACCGGTGCCGTAATGGTCGGCCAGGCGTTTGCACTCAAGCAGCAGCTCATCGGTGCACATGCTTGGCGCAAAGGGCATGGCCCAAGCCCGGACCCGGCCGTCCAACTTTCTGTCGAATTCCTTGATCGTTGATTCGACGATTCCGACAGCCTCAGCCGTGGAGTAGGTCGGTAAACCCAACGGATTGGGTTTGTCGGTGACGTGAGCACCGGTGATGATCCGACATCCGGACTGCTTATAGGCGTCCATGCAGCGGTCTAGATACTTAGTGCTGCCTGGGTCCATGAAGGTGGTGGTGCCGTACTTCAAAAGCTCAGTGATGGCCAGGAGGCTAGTGTTGTACTCCTCCTCTTCGGTCATGATTGCCTGCAGCTTGAACACGTTGGGCAGGTAGGCCGAACCCAGGTCGTCGGGGAAGATGCCCCGAGTGGCATGGGCGTAGCTGATGTGCATGTGCCCGTTGCAGAACCCCGGCGTGATCACCATGTCCGAGGCATCGATCACCCGGTCCGCCCCAACCCCCGCTAACTCCGCCGCCTTGCCGACCTGGATTATATTTTGACCCTGTACGATCAGGGAGCCGTCGGCAATGATCCGCCGCTGAAGGTCCATTGTGATGATGAAGCGGGCGCCCTCAAATTTTACTGTTGCGTCTGGCATTTTATTCTTCCCAACCGTCGTTAATTTTCACCGATTGCCCGTAACAGGGCCTGAGAGTTGGAGTATTATACCGTGGGGGACGGGTGCCCCTTCGCCCGAGTCCTGATCGACCGCCCAGCAGCCCTGCCCATAATTCTTTGAATATCGCGCCCGACGCGGCGCCCTGGACGATCGCCATGAACAAATCTGATCTACCTTTTGTCAGCGCTTCGGAACTATCTAGACTGATGGCCGCTAAGAAAGTCTCTCCCGTGGAAGCGACCGAGGCTTACTTGGAACGTATCGAGTCTTTGGACGGCAAGCTCCGCGCCTTTGTAACCGTGACGGCCGATGCAGCCCTGGATGCTGCAAAGCGGGCTGAACAAGAGATCGCCCAAGGCAACTCCCGTGGCCCGATGCATGGCGTACCGGTAGCGCTCAAAGACCAGATCTACACCCAAGGCATAGTGACCACCGGTGGGTCCCCGGTTTTCAAAGATTTCGTCCCCACTGTCGATGCTACGGTCGTCTCAAATCTGAAAACGGCTGGGGCCGTGATGCTGGGCAAACTCAACATGACCGAGTTTGCCACATCGGGTCTGTCCCACCAGTTTGACCCGCCGCGCAATCCATGGGACCTGGAACGTTCCACCGGGGGCTCCAGCAGCGGCTCAGGCGCGGCAACGGCGGGCTTTCTTTGCGCCGTGGCCCTCGGAGAGGACACCGGCGGTTCTGTGCGATTCCCGGCCTCCTGGTGCGGCCTGGCGGGCATCCGGCCCACCTGGGGCAGGGTCAGCCGCTACGGGGTGATGCCCGGCGTCCGCTCCATGGACACCGTCGGTCCCCTGGGGCGCACTGTGGAAGACTGCGCGATCACCCTGGCGGCCATCGCAGGCCACGACCCCAAAGACCGTGTCAGCAGCAACGAACCGGTGCCCGACTACCAAGCCGCATTGACCGGCGACATCAAGGGCCTGCGAGTCGGAATCGTCCGCGAGCTCGTCTATACCGACCTGGTTGAAGAAGAGGTCCGGCAGTCGGTCCTGGATGCTGGTGCTGCATTGAAAGAGTTGGGCGCGCAGATTGAAGAGATTTCCATCCCTCTGGCCGCAAATGCAGGCGCGATCAACGGCGCCATAAGAGTCGAAGCGCCAGTCACCTATCAAGACTTACTGCGCGACCGGCCCAAAGAGATCGCCCATGACAACCGCATCGGCTATTTGGTGGGCAGCATCATGCCTGCATCGTATTTCTATAAAGGCCTGCGCCTGAGAGCGCTCATCCGAGACCAGGTTTTGGCGGCTTTGGGTAACGTCGACCTGCTGCTGTGTCCGACCACCGGGGTTGCAGCGCAACTGATGGGACCCGACCCGGTCATTGATAGCAAGAAAGCAAGCAGCCGGATACCCTGGCTACTGGCTACCACATTTAGCTTGGCCAACGTACCCGCGCTGAGCGTGCCCTGCGGCTTTACGGAGACCGGCCTGCCCATCGGCCTTCAGATCGCCGGGAGGCCATTTGATGAGAGCACGGTTTTACGGGCCGGACATGCCTACGAACAGAACTCCGATTGGCTTATTCGAAGGCCCAATATTTAAGGGCCTAGCGGATCAGTTTTCGAACTGTGGTTGAAGTGGATTGCCCCTTCACCGGCGTTGTGAGAGATTTGATTGGTGCTTAACTATTCACGCGTAAAAGCATCACTGGAAGATCTGGTGATCTTCCACGATGAGCGGTTGCCCGTGCGGCGCATCCCCCTCAGGGAAAAGCCGTTGCGGCGTTATTTTTTGCCTTACCGTGGATTGCTTGGACTGCTCCTGATCGCCATTGCCTGGCCGCTGTCGCAGCAGATCACGCAGAACGTCTTCTTTCCGCTATGGTTGGGGTTCATCCTTGTTGTCGACGGACTTGTTCTCCGCCGAACGGGCACGTCGCTCCTAGTACGCAGCCCCAAGATCATGGCGGTGATGTTCATCCTGCCCTATTGGTGGCTGTTTGAAGGCATCAACCAGATCACCCAAAACTGGATCTATGTTGGCACGAAAACTGACGAAGGCCTTATCTCTTATTTCGAGGCGACGCTTTCGTATTCGACGGTCATTCCGGTGGTGTTTGAAGTCTCTGAGTTGATTGGGTCGTTCGGTTTCATTGAGCGGTTTGCCCGGCTTCGAGCCTTCGTGCTGAGTAAGCGGCAGATGATTTTCACCAGCATTTTTGGCGTGGTGTCCTTGGCCGCGATGCTTATATGGCCAACGTACCTATTCCCTCTGACTTGGCTGTCACTTTTCTTAATATTTGACCCCATAAACAGCCTCGCCGGCAGACCCAGCATCATCTCGCAGATGAGGAAGGGCGATTACCGGATAGTCGTTGCGTTCGCCCTCGGAGCGCTGGTCTGCGGGTTCTTCTGGGAGATGTGGAACAGGGATGCTTCGGTGGCTTGGGAATACAACATCGGCTACCTAGACTTCGCCCGGATCTTCGAGATGCCGTTGCTCGGGTACGGCGGGTACCTCCCATTTGGTCTGGAAACCTACGCTGTTTTCCACTTTGTAGCCGGAGTATTGGGTTGGTCGTCCGAGGCTAAGATTCCCCTACGGGGAGAACCTCGGGTATCATCGGCTTAAGTCCCACCGGCCAAATCAGATTCTTGTCCCCCACGCCTATGCAGGTGTATCCTTGACCCAACGCGCGAAGTATCTGCTGTTCGGCCCGGATCCGGCAAATCACAACGGAAGAAAGGAGATCCACCGATGAAATTTGGAATCTTCACCATCGTTCCTTGGCACGAAAGCAAAGGCCAGCAACAATCCCTCGACGAGGCGATAGAGCAAATCGAATTGGCCGACCGGCTGGGCGTCGATGAAGTCTGGTTGGGCGAGCACAGCTTCTCCCGCCACGGACTGCTATCAGGCATCTGGTCTTTCGCCGGTCTGGTCGCCGGCCGCACCAAGAACATCCGAATCGGCACCGCCGTAGTGGTGCTGCCCTTGCACAACCCCATCCTGGTGGCGGAAGAAGCTGCGATGATAGACGTCGTCAGCGGTGGACGCCTCAACCTGGGCATTGGTTCCGGCTACCAACGACAGGAATTCGACGGTCTCGGCGTTGACATCAACACCAGCCGCGAGCGGTTCTATGAGGCTGTTGATGTCATCAAAAAGGCCTGGACCGAAGAGACTCTGACCTACCACGGCAAGTTCACCGATGTTGAAAACCTCTGGGTCCTGCCCAAGCCTTTGCAGCAACCCCACCCGCCGCTGTTCCAGGCTGTGAGCACCTCACCCGCCAGCATCGACTTCGCGGCCAAGAACCAGATTCAGGTCATCGCTGGCGGCCCCACGGATATCCTGGGACAGGCCCCACAGGTGATCGAGGCTTGGCGGGAAAAGATGGAGGAATACGGCCATCCCCATGGGCACCTCGACCCTCCCATGGCCAAAGGCATCTACGTTGCCCCGACTCAGGAAGAAGCGGAGCGCGACGCTGAGGAGCTGCAGAATTTCTCTTCCCGGATCTTGAATTCCCAGGGCAACAACGGCGCCATCGGCATGCCCATCGATAAGAATGGCAACGTGCCTCCGGGTTACGAGCATTGGGCGAACCGACAGAACGACCGGGACCGCCGCGATGACCCTGGCCACGCTGGCCTGCCGCCTTTGGTGGGAACGCCAGAGGTGGTCGCCGAGCGCCTAAAAGCAACCCAGGAAGCAGGAATCAACCATGTCTTTGGCAACTTCGGGTTCCCCGGCCTTCCCCATGAGAAGGTCCTTCGGTCCATCGAATTGTTCGCCAAAGAAGTAATGCCCAACTTCCAAGAGGCGCCTGTGGCCTAAGGGTAAATACGAGCAAAAAAGGGCGCGGCTAAAACAGCCGCGCCCTTTTTGTTTTGGTGTAACGGCGATGATTCTAGGGGGTTGGCGACATCACAGCTGATCAGTCAACCCACATTCATACCTTCGTTGTTCTTCGAAATCGCGCTTCTCAACAGGGCGGGTTAGAAACCCGCCCCTACGCATTTCCGCCATCAGGATAAATCAGAATCTTCGCCACCAGGTAGCATCGCGACTAGTTTGCCTTGCCTAGTCCACCGGCCCGCCCAGGGGTGTGGTGGGGCCCTCGCAGGCCAAGAACTTGCCGTAGCCCGGTTTCTGCTCCAACTGGCCTTGGTTCAGCAAGACCTGTCCCCGTAGCAGGGTCATCCATGGCCGACCGCTCACCTTCCAGCCTTCGAACAACGTGTAGCCGGCTTTGCTGTGATGGTCTTTGGCTGTCACCACACGGTCGGCTCCGGGGTCGAGGATTAGCAGGTCGGCGTCGGACCCAGCCTGGATTACGCCTTTGCGGGGGTACAGTCCAAAGATGCGGGCCGGGTTCTCTGACATCACCCTGGCCAGCCACCAGATGGGGAAGCCCCGTTTGACCACGCCCTCGCTGTACATCAACGGGGCCACGGTCTCAATTCCAGGGGAGCCGAATGGCACTGATGCCCCGGTTGAGTCCACGAATATGTTGTCCCACCCAGGCTTTTTCAACTCCTCGGGGTGAGGAGAATGATCGCTGCCAACCAACGATATCTGCCCCTGTCTCAGGCCGCTCCATAGCGCGTCGCGGTCCGGCCCGTCCTCAGGCCGAAGGGGAGGTCCTATCTTGGCCAATGGTCCAAATTTTGACATCTCGGCGTCCGACAACAGCAGGTACTGCGGGCAAGTCTCGGTCCAAATCTTCTGACCTTGGGCTTGGGCTAGTTTGATTCGCTCCAGACCCAGTTGAGTGCTCAGGTGCACCACGTAGGTGGGGCAGCCGGTGGCGGCGCCCATCTTAATCGCCCGGTTGATCGCCTCTTCCTCGGCCCAATCGGGGCAGGCCGTGGGGAAGTCCGTCGGGTGGGTGTGACCCTCCGCGATCAGCTTATTCTCTAAGTATTCGATGATATTGCCGCTCTCGCAGTGGAGTTGTAGCACGCCGCCGCCCTTGGCCACCATGTCCATGGCGTTGCAGATGTAGTCGTCGTCGCACATGCGGCCTGGCCGCTTCTTGTAGGTCATGAACATCTTGAAGGACTTCACACCCAATTCCATAGCCTGGGGCAGCGAAGCCAATATGCTGGGGCGGTTCTGTAGGATGAAATGGAACCCAAAGTCCACCAGCGCCGCCGTGGCCACTTCGTCTTGGATGCGGCGGACAGCCTGCTCCAGGGTCTCGTCGCCCTCCAGAGCATAGTTGCCGAATGGAACGAGGGTGGTCAGCCCGGCATGGGCCGCCGCCAACGCTCCCAGGGCATAGTCGTCATGTCCGTCTAGGTGAACGTGGGAGTCGATTAGGCCCGGCAGGACAAACTTTCCTTCGGCATCTATATACCGGGCGGCTTCCGGAAGTAGGTGTTCCGGGCCGACGGCCACAATCTTCTCGCCCTTGATCGCCACCGCAGCGTCCATCACCTGCGACGAAGTAACAACCTTGCCGCCTCTTACGATCGTGTCAACATGTGTATCAACTGCCATTTCGTGCCTCCCGCTTGTGATTGCGAGTGTAATCTGGGCTAGATCGGCTGTCAACGGACGGACTCGTTGACAGCCCTGTTGGGCGCGGATACACTCGCCCAAAACGCTGATCCCACTAGCTGAAGATTTGAATCACGCTCAGTTAACCGAGGTAAATTATGCAATTGGAAGGCAAATACGCCCTGGTCACCGGCGCCGGTAGAGGCATGGGCCGGGCAATATCTCTGCAATTGGCCGAAGAGGGCGCCAATATCGCCGTTTCCGACATCGACGCTTCCACAGCGGAAGACACCGCGGTCGCCGTGAAACAACTTGGCCGCGAGAGCATCGTTCTGCCCGCCGACATGGGTGATCTCCAGGACATTGACCGGATGTTCACCCAAGCCAAAGACGCCTTTGGCCGCCTAGATGTAGTGGTGAACAATGCCGGGGTGACCAAGTATTTGGATATCATGGATGTGCAGGAAGAGGACTGGGACCGCATCCACCGGGTGAATGCCAAGGGCGTGTTTTTCTGCATGCAGCGGGCGGCCCGGGAACTCATCGACCAAGGCCAAGGCGGTCGGATCATCAACATCGCGTCCATCGCTGGAAAAGGGTATGCCGGTACCTCCAACGCAGCCTACGCCGCCAGCAAGGGTGCGGTGATCTCCATGACCCACATCGCTGCGCTACAGCTTGGCCAATATGACATCAACGTGAACGCCATCTGCCCTGGCTCGACGCTGACCACCATGGCGGCGGAAACCATGTCTGGCCGGTCCGAACGGTCCGGCCAATCTATGCAGGAGTTGGAAGAGGCCCGTGATGCCAAGATTCCCATCGGCCGGCCCAACGACCCGGAAGATATCGCAGCCATGGCGGTGTTCCTGGCAGGCTCCGGAGCCCGGAATATCACCGGACAGGCGTTCAACGTTGACGGTGGGCTGGTGATGCACTAGGCGTCTGAATGGCGGCAAACTGTCTGCTCCGCCCTCAAGGCATGGGCCCGTTGCCTGATAAAATAGCCCCAATAGGTTTCGGGAGGGGAGGCGGTGGACCCACGGCCTAAGCTCGTATTCCTCATGGTCTTCGCGGTCTTCATTGCGTTGTTGGGGATTGGTACGTTTTCCGCAGCGGCATCCCCATCCCTTATCACCACCTTCAGCGTTTCTCCAAAGACTGCGTTACCCAACGAGTCGGTGACTCTGCTGGGCACAGGATTTACGCCTTCGACTACTGCAGGAGGAGCTGGCGCGTTCGGGTCGCACCAGATCACTGGAAATGGGTACAGCGTCGTTGTTGTTGGCGGAACACCATTGGTTTCGCCCAATGCTGTGTACCCGATCAACTTCGACATTGAGGGCAATTGGACTGCATCGATAATCATCCCGATAACCGCTAAGGTTTTGGCCGGAGGCACGGTTACCATAACCGTTAAGGATGACCAAGGACTCTTTAAGACGACACAGGTATTTGTCAGGCGACCGAGCATCACCTTGGATCCGGAATCCAGCAGGATCAATACAGAGTTGACCGTGTTCGGGAAAGGCTTCCCAGTTTCTAATTCTGCCAGCGCAACGGGCAACCAAGTGGCTATTTCTTATGCCGGAACCCTGGTAAAACTTGTTCCGGGGGATACTAGCGGCGATTTTGCGGTAACGTTGCCTGTTCCCATGGGCACGCTGATTGGGTCGAACAACGTTGTCAGGGCCCAGGTGGTGGGATTCGAACAGTCAGCAACGGCTATCCATGAGGTACCAGCTCCCGTGATCATTGTTTCTCCCATCAACGGTGTGCCGGGCACTGTGGTGGGAATAACAGGGACCGCTTTCCCGCCTAACGTTTTAGTCACCAACATTCGGGCTGGCAACACCAACGTAACCAGCTCTCCGCCGCCCGCCACGGACGATGATGGCAAATTCGTGACATTCTTTGCCATGCCTGTGTTCTCCCCGGGAGTCCAGACAATTACCGCGACAGGAGGGAATGTTACTGCTGTTGCCGTGTTTACCGTGTTTGAGGGGGCACCAGTGGTCCAGGCGCTACCCACCTCTCCGCCCTCCAGCATGCCCTCCGAAGCCTTGAAGGCGCTTACCGAGGGCGATAACCTGATCCGTGTTTGGACTTTCGACAATAGCTCCAAGACCTGGGAGTTTTTCGACCCACGTCCCGCGTTCGCGCAGGCCAACACAATCAAGACCATGGTGCCGGGGCGCATCTATTGGTTAAGGCTGAATCGGGTCCAGTCAGCCCCACTCAACGGAAAGGCGGTCCTCTTGTTCGTGGGGTGGAACTTGGTGCCGTGGTGAACAGAGGTTAAAACTAGCGCGGCATGGGCCGCTATGGGATAATGTTATCCAAGCACGATCGACGCCCGGCAGATTATTTCCGGGCTTTTTTTGATTAGCGGCGGATGTGCCGCGAGGTACCCTTCAAAATGGAACTCAACGTCAGACTTTTTGCCTTATACCGGGAGCGCGCCGGCCAGAACACTATTTCGGTGGCTGTTCCGGACGGAGCAACCGTGGCCGACCTTACTGATGAGGTCCGTAAGAAATTGCCCAATCTAGCGCCGCCCGAGGTAAAGATCGTGGTTGCGGTGAACACGGATTACGCCGACGCAGACGTGGTCCTCCGAGCGGGCGACGATGTTTGCCTAATTCCACCCGTGAGCGGCGGGTAGCTCGGTACACCGATAAAGAAAACTCCACCGAGAGATGACGCGATGATAGAACTGACCAGTAATGCCCTCGACCCCGAGAAAGTCACGGCCAAGGTTCGCCGCGATACAAACGGCGCCGTCGTAACTTTTTTGGGGACCACCAGGGACAATTTTGAGGGCAAGACGGTCCTGACCCTTGAGTACGAAGCCTTCGATGAGATGGCCATTAAGAAACTGGAAGAAGTGCGTCAAGAGTTGATCGCCGAATTCGGTCTGGAACAGATAGCAATCAGTCATCGCGTCGGGATAGTCGGCATCGGGGAGATTAGCCTGATCATCGCCGTTGGCTCGCCGCACCGCAAAGACGCCTTCTTCGCCTGCCACAAAGCCGTGGACCGTATCAAAGAGGTGGTCCCGATCTGGAAGAAAGAGGTCTACCAGGACGGCTCTCGTTGGGTAGCCTGCGAAGACCATGAATTTCCACCGGAAGGCCAACACGCAGGGCACCAGCATTCGGCGGAAAGCCGAGGCCACTAAAGTCTCTAGTCCGGCTCCAATGCCCCTTCCGGCTTCTAGGCGAAGTCTTCAGCCTGGCCATCGGGCTGTTCCCGGTTTTGGCTCTTGGACCGGTCTTTGGTCAGCACCGCATTGATCGCCTGCCGCAGCGTCCTCACCCCGATCACTTTCATGCCTTGCGGGACCGTTAGTCCCTCTAGACATCCTTCCGGCAGGATACATTTCTTAAGCCCCAACCGCCCAGCCTCGTTCACCCTCCGCTGGGCCTGGGAAACGGGCCGTATCTCTGCGCTCAGGCCAATCTCTCCGAAGGAGAACATCTCCAGGTCTAGGGGGCAGTTGTAAAGGCTGGACGCCATGGCCAGCACCAAGGCCAGGTCCGCCGCCGGCTCGCTGATCTTGAAGCCACCGGCCACGTTTACGATGATGTCTTGGTTGGACAGCTCCAACCCGGCTCGGCGGGAAGCCACCGCGGCCAGCATGAGCAGTCGATTGTAGTCCAGGCCGTTTGAGACGCGGCGGGGGGCCGGTAGTTGGGAAGGAGATGTGAGCGCCTGGACCTCCAGTAGCAACGCGCGGCTGCCCTCGACCACCGGTGCAAGGGCCGCTCCGATGGCTCCGCCAGCCCGCCGGGAGAGCAGCGCCTTGGACGGGTCGGCCACATCGGTCAGTCCTAGTTCAGTCATCTCGAAAACCCCGACTTCAGTGGTGGCGCCGAACCGGTTCTTCCCGGCCCGTAGCACCCGGAAACCGCCGTCTTCCTGGGACTCTAGATAGAGCACCACGTCCACCATGTGTTCCAGAACCCTGGGGCCGGCCAGAGAACCGTCTTTGGTCATGTGGCCGGAGACGAACACCGGTGTCCCGCTGTCTTTGGCCCAACGAAGGAGCCTCAGGCCGGCCTCGCGGACTTGTCCCACGCTGCCGGGGCCGGAATTTTCGTCGCTGCTATATAAGGTTTGGATCGAATCAACGATGACCAGACCCGGTCTGATGGAGTCCATTTTATCGATTACGGACACAAGGTCTGTCTCGGGCAGCATCAGCACACCGTCGCCGGCAAAACCCAAACGGTCGGAGCGCAGTTTTATCTGTTGGGGTGATTCCTCGCCGCTGACATACAGAACTTTCTGGCCTTTGGCAGCAACGTATTGGGCCAGTTGCAGAAGAAGGGTGGACTTGCCAACTCCTGGCTCACCGGCCAGGAGCACCACTGACCCGGGGACAACTCCGCCGCCTAGCACACGGTTGAGTTCTGGTGACGGTAGGGGGTCTCGGGGTTGGTCTTCAGAAGAGATGGACGATAACTCGACCACGTCGGTCGCGCTCGTGGCAAGCCATCCGGGCCTCCCTTTGGGCGCCAGAGGGGCCACTGCGGTTTCAACCAGAGGAGTTTTGGAGCCGCATCCTTGGGCGGGGCAAAAACCAGACCATTTGGCGAATTCATTCCCGCAAGACGGGCACATGAAGACTGTTTGACGCCGTTCTTTCACCGCAGCCACACCGCACCACCAAAACCAGAATCATCCGGAGCCGCCCGTATTCACCCGGATTCCCACCTTTAAGGAATGCGGCAATTATAACAACAGAAGACCCCACAATCATGGGGCCTTCTGTCAGTAGTTCTGGGTTTTTTACAGGGGTTGGCGCCTTAGTCGGCTGTCGCAGTCGCTTTGGCTTCCGCCTCCGGTTCAGCTTTAGCCTTTGCTTTGGGCTTGGCCTTGGCTTTCTTGGAAGTGATTTTGATGGCGCCGTCTTCGAAGTCGATCATCGCCACATCACCGGCCACCAGCCTTCTGCTGAGCACCTCATCAGACAGGCTGTCTTCGATCTCATCCTGAATCAGTCTCCGTAGCGGCCTTGCACCGAGCACCGGGTCGAAACCATTCTCTCCCAGGTGGACCTTGGCTGCTTCGGTGATTTCCAGGGTGATCTCTTTCTCGCCCAGTTCGGTGCGGACCTGGTTCATCATCAAATCGACGATCTCTTGAATCTCGTCCCTGGTGAGCTGATGGAACACCACGGTCGAATCGATTCGGTTCAGGAACTCAGGTCGGAAGAACCGTTTTACCTCGTCCATCACCTTGTCTTTCATGCGCTCGTAGGCGCTGTCGTCGGTCTGAGCATCGCTAGTCTTGGCAGCAAAGCCAAGAGACGTCTCCCGTTTGATCAAGTCCGACCCTAGGTTGCTGGTCATGATGATGATCGAGTTCCGGAAGTCCACCTTCCTGCCTCGGGCATCCGTCAGGTGTCCAGCATCGAAGATCTGCAACAGGATGTTGAAGACCTCCGGATGGGCCTTTTCAATCTCGTCTAATAGCACGGCGCAGTAGTTCTTGCGCCGGACGCCCTCTGTCAACTGACCGCCTTCGTCATAGCCGACGTATCCCGGAGGGGCGCCGATTAGACGGGCAACCGTATGGCGTTCTTGGAACTCGGACATGTCCAGGCGAATCATGTTGTCTTCATCGCCGAACATGAACTCGGCCAGAGCACGGACCAATTCGGTCTTGCCCACACCGGTGGGGCCAAGGAACATGAACACGCCGATGGGTCGGCGGGAGTCCTTCAGGCCTGCCCGAGCGCGGCGCACCGACTTGGATACGCTGACGATGGCTTCGTCCTGCCCGATGATCCGCTTGTGGAGTTCCCCTTCCATCTGGAGGAGGCGTTCCGTCTCTTCTTCCGCGAGCCGGGTGACGGGTATTCCCGTCCACATGCTGACAACTTCTGCGATATCATCTTCGGTGACGACTCGGCGCTCTGCGTTCTCCCCTTCCTGCCACTCTTTTTCCAGAGTGTCGAGGTTTTCGTTCTGCCGCAATTCCCGGTCTCGTAGTTCCGCTGCCGCCTCGTATTGCTGTGAAGCAATGGCTTCGTCTTTCTCTTTTCGGACCTGCTCCAAAACTTGCATGGCGTCCTTTACCGATGCGGGGGTGACGCTGCCGCGTAGCCGTACCCGGGAGCCGGCCTCATCTATGAGGTCGATGGCCTTGTCGGGCAGGAAGCGGTCGGGAATATAGCGCTGGGCCAGCAGTGCCGCAGTGCGAATCGCCTCGTCCGTGATATTTACTTTGTGGTGGTCCTCGTACTTGCTCCGTATACCCATCAAGATCGCCACCGTGTCATCGTTGTCCGGCTCTTCAACCCGCACGGGCTGTAGGCGGCGCTCCAATGCTGGGTCGCGCTCGACGTACTTTCTGTAATCGTCCAGCGTCGTTGCGCCGATACATTGAATCTCGCCACGGGCCAGTGAGGGCTTCAGAATGTTGGAAGCATCAACCGCGCCCTCCGCGGCTCCAGCTCCTACGATTGTGTGAATCTCGTCGATGAACAGGACACAGTTGCCAGCGGATTTGATCTCTTCAATGACCTTCTTCAACCGCTCTTCAAATTCGCCGCGGTATTTGGTTCCCGCAACCAAGGCGCCCATGTCTAGGGTGACAAGACGTTTTCCTTGCAATGTGTCGGGGACATCTCCGCCGCTGATCAATTGGGCCAAAGCCTCAACGATGGCGGTTTTGCCAACGCCCGGCTCGCCAACCAGAACAGGGTTGTTCTTGGTGCGCCGGCTGAGGATCTGGACCATCCGCTCGATCTCTTTCTCCCGGCCAACGACCGGGTCAAGCTTGTCTGCTTTTGCGGCGACAGTTAAGTCGATGCCTAGTTGGTCTAGGGTTGGCGTCTTGGATGTGGACCGGCTGCCTTGGGCCCCGGTACCGGAAGTGTGGCTAAGGATGCGGTGAGTCTCGGCCCGGACCTTGTCCAGGGTAACTCCCAGGCTCTCGAGGACGCCGGCGGCTACGCCTTCGCCTTCACGCAGTAGGCCGATGAGCAGGTGCTCTGTTCCGATATAAGTGTGGTTCATTCGCCGGGCTTCGTCTACGGCTAATTCCACAACTTTCTTCGCACGAGGGGTGAGGCCGATCTCGCCTTGGGCCGGCTTCTCGCCACGGCCGATGATGAATTCAACAGCCGACCGGACCTTGCTCAGATCCACGGACAAGCTGGATAACACCCGGGCAGCAACGCCTTCGGTCTCGCGGACCAGGCCAAGAAGGATGTGCTCGGTGCCGATGTAGTTATGGTTAAACCGCTGCGCCTCTTCTTGTGCCAGTGATAGTACCCGCCGTGCGCGTTCGGAGAACTTCTCGAATCTACTGCCCATTTCACGCTCCTGATGGGAGTAAGTTGAGGAACCCGTTTGATCAAGGTTCCTTTCTAGCGAAGGGTTCCACTACCCATGTCGTTGTAGTTCTTTTTTTAGGGAAGGGTGCCACCAAAGGGTGCCACCAAAGGGTGCCAACAAAGGTACGTTTGCCACCGAGTGTCGCAAATACCCAGTTGGGAATTCACCCTCACGCCCCTCGTGCAAATAATTATATTGGAGGCCCTACTTTGTGTAAAGGTACAATAACGCAGGAAATCTGTTTAATGCATGCGTCCAACCGGATCGAATCCCA
>Ga0208113_1000396_pt1 | contig 22184 bp, 19 predicted proteins | sample Knorr_S7_td_NADW_FD_185598 | JGI IMG/M metagenome (GOLD analysis project Ga0208113, IMG submission 185598) | Marine microbial communities from Southern Atlantic Ocean transect - Knorr_S7_td_NADW_ad_2505m_LV_A (SPAdes) (version 2) | ecosystem: Environmental > Aquatic > Marine > Oceanic | place...
CTGCCCTCACCGAGAGATATCGACATTGGAGATGACGGCAACGGGCTGTGAATGCTGTCCCAACGCCACAAATAAGTGACTTCTGCATCATTCTCCCATTCGACTGGAAAATCGGCCGGAATGGGCAACAGGGTCCCTCGGTTGTCGTCCTTGTCTGTCAATTCTGTGAGCCTCTCAATGCTTTGTGATTCTTAGGGTCGAATGAATCTGCGATGGATACCAAAACGGCCCCAGCAAAGGGGCCGTACAGATGGTGAATCGTTGAAGATCAATCGGCGGCGTTTGCCATGACATCAATCAATTCTTGGACCGCATCAGCGGAGCTTTTCAGAGCTGCGGTTTCATCGTCGGTAAGATCAACTTCGATGATTTCCTCGATGCCGTTCGCCCCTAGTTTGACAGGCACGCCGACGTAAAGCCCGTTCAAGCCGTACTCGCCTTCAAGGAGCGCTGTGCAGGGCAGAATCTCTTTTTTATCGAATAAGATGGCCTCAACCATTTGGGCGATTGCAGCGGAAGGCGCGTAGTAGGCGCTTCCGGTCTTCAGCAAATTAACGATCTCTGCTCCGCCGTCCTGAGTGCGTTTGACGATCGCGTCGACTCGGTCTTGAGACAGCAGTTTACCAATTGGCGTGCCGCCTACGGTGGTGCTTCCAGTCACTGGAACCATCGAGTCCCCGTGACCTCCGAGAACGTACGCCTCGACGGAGTTTACTGACACGTCAAGTTCCTCGGCCAGGAACGTTCTGAAGCGGGCGGTGTCCAGTATGCCGGCCATCCCAAAGACCCGATTCTTGGGAAATCCGCTGACCTGGAAGGCGCGCTGCGCCATAGCATCTAGCGGATTGGTTACAATCAGCAAATGCGCGTTTGGAGACCGGTTGGCTACTTCTTCGACGACGCTGCTTACGATCTTCATGTTTGTTAAAAGCAGATCGTCTCGGCTCATCCCTGGCCTACGTGCGATCCCCGATGTGATAACGACCACATCTGAATCCGCCGTTTCGTCATAGCTGTTGGTTCCGGTGACTTTAGCGTCGGTGCCGGTCACTGGACCGGACTCCAGCATATCGAGCGCTTTGCCTTGGGGCAAGCCTTCGACGATGTCTACCAGCACGACATCAGCGTAGCCTTTGTCGAATATCCTCTGAGCGGCGGTGGCGCCGACATTACCAGCGCCAACTACCGTAACTTTGCTTCGCATGTTTGGTCTCTCCGAGTATGATTACAGGATCTGAGGGTGAATCAGGGTCCAGTCTTGGTCAACATCTAAACGGCGGCTTTTGAGCATTCCTGCCGCCGCTGGCTCTTATCTTGTTTGGGATCAATTGTCGACCAGAATTGCTACGGGGCTATTATTGCCAGCACGTCATCTTTGGCGACCTGAGCGCCTGGCGCAATCGGCAATTCCTTCACTGTCCCGGCGATTGGGGCCGGGAGGGAGTTTTGCATCTTCATCGCCTCCAATATGAGGATTGTCTCGCCTGCGCTGACCGTCTGCCCAATTTCGACGGCTATACTCACGAGCATGCCCGGCATCGGAGACAGTAAGGCGGCGGCGTCTCCCGTGACTAGAGAGCCAGATGGAACTGACGCAGCGGCCGGAGGAGTGGGGCTGACGGACGCTGGGATTCGTGACGACAGAGTGACGACGTTCGCTCCGTCCACGGGATCGACAACGACTTCAAAGCGCTGACCTTGCACATGGACGTTGAAACGCCGGGCGTTAGCTGACATATCGGTGGGTGGAGTATGTGACGGGGACGTTGAGGGCTGGTCGTCGTCGGTTTTAGGTTTCATTTCGTCTGGGACTGGCTCAATACCGTGCTTGATCTTCAAGAACCTCAAACCGGTTTGAGGATACAAAGCGTAGATCAGAACATCGTCAATATTGGACGTGATGTCGTTCACCGCTTCGCGGGCGGAATCCATCTCAGGGTCCAGAATTGCCCCTGGTCGAACAGGGGCCTCACGCTCGTTTCCGCCATCCTGCTCGACGATCTTGGCTTTCAAATCTTCATCGACGGCGGAAGGCGGCGTTCCAAAATTCCCGCGAAAGTATTCTTTCACTGGCTCGGAAATCATTGTGTATCGCCCGAACAGCACGTTGCTGACTGATTGAGATCCGACCATCTGGCTCATCGGGGTGACCAGCGGAGGGAACCCTAGGTCCGCGCGAGTCCTCGGTATTTCTTTTAATACGTCATCGAGCTTGTCCAGCGCGTCGGCTTCTCGAAGTTGAGACACCAGGTTGCTGGACATGCCGCCAGGAATCTGGTGGCGGAGAACCTTAGCGTCGATAACAGCGGCCCGAGGAGTTTCGAGTTCGGCTTTGTATTTCGGGAGCATGGATTCCAAGTAATCGCCCATTTCGAGCATCTTGTCCAAGTCGAGACCGGTAGCCCGGTCGCTATTTCGCAGAGCCACGATCAGAGGCTCCACAGCAGGCTGGGACGTTCGCAATGCGAGGGGAGACAGGGCTGTGTCGATCACATCAACGCCTGATTCAATCGCTTTCAGTGCGGTCATGGACGCCATACCGCTGGTGTAATGCAGATGCAACTGCAACGGGACCGGAAGGAACTCTTTAAGCGCAGTGACAAGCTCAACGGCGTCGTAAGGGGCCATCAGCCCGCCCATGTCCTTTAAGCATATGCTGTCGGCGCCCAACTCCAGAAAATTTCTAGCTTTGCTCACGAAATAATCGAGGTTGTATATCGAGCCGCCGAGTCTGCCTTCTTCGGTCACGGTGTAGCAGATTGCCATCTGGAGATGCTTGCCATTTTTCTTAACCGCTTTCGCGGCGACCTCCAGATTCGGCACATAATTCAAGGCGTCGAACACTCGGAAGATGTCGATGCCATTGTCTGCAGAGCGATCAACGAAGGACTCTACAACATCGTCCGCGTAGGTGCGGTAGCCGACCAGGGATTGACCTCTGAGTAGCATCATCAGCGGCGTTTTCGGCATCAGGTTTTTGAACGTTCTCAGGCGCTCCCAGGGGTCCTCAGCCAGGAATCGCGTTGTGGCGTCGAACGTTGCGCCGCCCCAGACCTCAGCCGAGTGAAAACCCGCCTCGTCCATCTGCGCCGCTATGGGTTCCATATCCTCAATGCGAAGACGTGTCGCCATCAGGCTCTGATGGGCGTCTCGAAAAGTTGTGTCCGTGATTTTTATTGGGTTAACTGTCATCAAATTCGGTTCCGTATAGAAAGTCAGTCGATACCGCGCCAGGAGGTTTTCCGGCCAAATTGGTCGCCTACTTGCCAAACCCTCGCCGCGCGTCGCCACGCATTGATGACTGGATTTGGAAGTTCGGCGGTCGTTTCTGCCTGCATATATGCCTGGATGGCTGCGGCGACAGCCGCGATGAGTTTCGAGTCGTTAATTTCGCCTGTAGGGAGGCCCGATTCAATCATAGAGGGATACTGCCGTGTTTCTTTGTCGGGCCAACCTCGCGCTTGTTCGCCATCATGTCAAGAGCGCGGATGATCTTGGGTCTGGTCTCGATAGGGTCGATTATGTCGTCCAACATACCTCGGCTGGCGGCGATGTAAGGGTTCATAAGTTGGGATTCGTACTCCGAGATGAGCCGCGCCCGGGTCGCATCTGGGTCGTCGGAGTTGCCAATTTCACCTCGATGAATAATGTTCACAGCCCCGTCCGCGCCCATAACGGCCACAACGCCTGTGGGCCATGCGAAGTTTACGTCGCCCGTCAGGTTTTTGCTGCTCATAACGATGTACGCCCCGCCGAATGCCTTTCTTGTCAACACGCTGATCTTAGGGACCGTGGCTTCGGCGTAAGCGAATATCAGTTTGGCGCCGTGGCGAATGATTCCCGCATGTTCCTGGGCGGTGCCGGGCATAAACCCGGCGGTGTCGATAAATGTCACGAGCGGAATATTGAAAGCGTCGCAGAATCGGACGAACCGGGCAGCTTTGACGGATGAATCGATGTCCAATACTCCGGCCAGATAGTCGGGCTGTTGAGCGACGATGCCGGCGGTTTTGCCATCAAACCGCGCGAATCCAACAATCATATTGCGAGCAAATTCTTCGTGAACCTGCATGAAGTCGGCGTTGTCCACGACTCTATGAAGGACGTCGAGCATGTTGTAGGGTTGGTTTGGATTCTCCGGCACGATTGTCGCCAACTCGACGTCTGCCCTGTCTTTAGGGTCCCCGTTTGGTTGGGCAGGCGGACTTTCCATGTTGTTCGATGGCAGGAATTCTAGCAGTCGGCGAACCTGGTCGATGCTGTGCTGTTCAGTTTCGGCGACGAAGTGGGCCACTCCGCTACGAGTCGCATGAGGCGTGGCGCCACCAAGTTCCTCGTGGGTCACAATCTCGCCGGTGACGGCTCTAACCACGTCAGGCCCGGTAATGTACATCTGGCCGATGCCCTTGACCATAAATACGAAATCAGTGAGGGCAGGGGAGTACGTGGCGCCGCCGGCGGAAGGCCCCATGATGATGGAAATTTGAGGTATCACTCCCGACGCCCACACATTGTTGTGGAAGATGGAACTGTATCCTGCGAGGCTGTCAACGCCTTCTTGGATTCTGGCCCCGCCAGAGTCGATCAAACCGATGATTGGAGCGCCATTTTGAAGTGACAACTCCTGCACCTTGGTGATTTTTTGCGCCGCTGCTTCGGAGAGTGATCCACCCAGCACCGTGAAATCCTGCGCGTACACGAAAGCAGTCCGATCGCCAATCTTGCCATAACCAGTTACCACGGCGTCGCCGGGATACTTCTGGCTGTCCAAACCGAAATCGGTGGCGCGATGCTCGACGAAAGAGTCTAATTCCAGGAACGTGCCTTCATCTAGTAGGAGGTCAATTCGCTCTCGCGCAGTGAGCTTGCCTCTCTTGTGTTGGGCGTCGATTCGTCTCTGCCCGCCGCCCAACAGAGCGGCTTCCCGCTTCTGGAGCAGTTCGTCGCGTTTGGTGCGTTCCCTTCTACGAAGGACCATTATTGTAACTAAGACCTCGCCTTGGAATAATTCCTGACAAAGTGTACATTCAATCAGCTAAGGGGGCAAGCGAACAAATTGACATTGACCGATTCGACTAAAGGTTCGATGCAAATCGGCGAAACGACGTTTGACTGGGGGACGAAAACATTCGTCATGGGCGTATTGAATGTGACCCCAGACTCGTTCTCTCGCGATGGCGTGGGGACTGACGTCGAACGTGCCGTTGAGCAGGCTTTGAGGTTCCAAGAATGGGGAGCCGACATCATCGATATCGGCGGTGAGTCCACAAGGCCAGTGTCGATCTATCCAGACTCAGAGATGGTGTCGGTGGTCGATGAGTTGGATAGGGTGTTGCCGGTCATCGAAGCTCTGACTCATCTCTTGGAAATACCGATCAGCATCGACACTTACAAGTCTGAGGTGGCAACTCAAGCCATCGCGTCCGGGGCTGAAATCGTTAATGACGTGTGGGGACTCACTCGTGACCCAGATATCGGGGCCGTCATCGCCAAGTCTGGGGTTCCAGTCATTCTGACGCACAATCAGGCCCATACCCGCTATCGAGACGTTGTGCCGGATGTTTTCGGACGCCTTCATGAGCTAACGCAAAATGCAATCGAAATGGGAATCTCCAAAGAGAACATCATTCTCGACCCTGGCATGGGCTTCGGCAAAACCGCACAACAAAACCTTCAGATTCTCAGAAGACTCAGGGAGTTCGATGCGCTGGACTTGCCTTTGCTCGTCGGGATGTCCAGGAAATCGACGATCGGCTACGTGCTCGATTTGCCGGTTGATGATCGCATAGAAGGCACTGCGGCCACAGTCGCTATCTCCATTGCCAATGGAGCGGATATTGTGAGGGTTCACGATGTCAAGGAGATGGCGAGAGTGGCGAAAATGACCGACGCAATCGTTCGAGGCTGGGAGCCGCGCTCTGATTCTTAGACTGGCTTCAGAACGGCCTGTACCGATTGGCTATCGGCATCCGGCGGTCGCGACCGAAGTTGCGCGGTGTTATCTTGATTCCAGGCGCCGCCTGTCGACGTTTGTATTCATTCCGGTCTACCAGAGAGATGATTTGTTTGACGGTCTCAGAAGAGAATCCCAGATCGACAATCTCATCGAAGGCAAGATCGTCCTCGACATACGCTTTCAGAATCTGGTCGAGTTCCTCATAGGGCGGCAGGCTGTCCTCGTCGAGTTGGTCAGGGCGAAGCTCAGCGCTGGGTGGTTTGTCGAGGACGCTTCGAGGTATCAACGAGTGTCCTGCAACGGTGTTCCGGTATTCCGCCAGTTTGTAACACAACACTTTAGGCACGTCTTTGATAACTGCGAAGCCGCCCGACATATCGCCGTAGATCGTCGCGTACCCAGTCGCCATCTCGCTCTTGTTTCCGGTGGTTAGGACCAGCCAGCCGAATTTATTGGACAATGCCATAATCAAATTGCCTCTGATTCTAGACTGGATGTTTTCCTCGGCGACGCCCGAGTCCGTGCCCTCGAACTTTGGAGCTAGGGTGTCTAGAAACGCGGCGAACGGCGCTTCGATAGGCAGGTTCCAGAGGTCAATTCCGAGATTTTCTGCCAGAAGGACGGCGTCCGTAACGCTTCCCTCTGAAGAATATCTCGACGGCATGGCGACACATATAACGTTCTCTGCTCCCAGCGCGTCGACCGCGATCGCCGCGACCAGGCTGGAATCTATGCCTCCGGAGAGGGCGATCAAAGCTTTTTTGAATCCTGTTTTCATGAGATAGTCCCGGGTTCCCAATACGAGAGCTTCGTACACCTCTTGCTCGGCGCCTGCTAGGTCGGCCAGCGCCTGTCGATGTACCGAAGGCCGAACTGAGTCCGCGTTGTAGTCAGACACTGCGTATTTCTTGGGCTTGCCGATGTCTGTGGTGACCAATTGGTCTTCTTTTCGATTCAAAGGCTCCCGAAGGCGCGTCCTCAACACCTCCTCGACTTCCAGGTCGACGACCAAGAGGTCTTCTTCAAACTGCTGGGATGATGCAATCAATTCGCCCTGAGGGTCGAATACCATGCTTCCGCCGTCGAACACCAACTCGTCCTGTCCTCCAACCAGATTCACATAGCCGAAGAACACAGAGTTATCAACTGCGCGGGTCGCCAACATCTTTTCTCGATAATCCCGTTTTCCCGAGTGGAAGGGAGAGCCGTTGATGTTGACGATAACTTCGGCGCCGGCGGCGCGTTGGACCGCCGTTGGGCCGATGGAATACCACGCGTCCTCGCAGATGTTCACTCCGACAGCAGTTCCATTTACCACAAACACAGGACAAGTATCGCCTGATCTAAAGTACCGATCCTCATCAAACACGCCGTACGTTGGGAGATAAATCTTGTGGTACACGCCGACCAATTGCCCGTCGGCGGCGATTGCGGCAGCGTTATGTGTGTCTCCGCCGGCCAAATCCACGAAACCAACGACGACCGAAATCCCCTGGGACGCCTCAACGACACTTTCGAGGCATTTTATGTTGGCGTTTATGAACTGAGGCTTGAGCACCAGGTCTTCCGGAGGGTAACCGGGAATCGATAATTCTGGAAATGCGACCATGTCGGCATGGAGGTCTCGCGCTCTGCCGATGTAGTCGATAATTTTGTCAGTATTTCCTGGCAGGTCGCCAACCGATAAATTTATCTGGGCCAGGGCGAGCCTAAACGTCCGCATCATATCTCCAGTATTTATTGAAAAAATCCGGACTGCGCGCCTGGCCTTTGTTGGGCGAACTTGCGATTTTCGTTGCAAGACACCAAACGACCAAGACCTTGAAGGCTGAAAGCCGACATCTAGCAGCCATTATAACTGGTAATGCGCCTTGGCAGACATATGGCGAGGGTCGTCGAGCCTGAACGTGTCGGGGTTGTGATCCAACTCTAGAGCTAGCCAGTAGGTGTAGAGTTGGAGCGGAACCAGGTACACAATGGGCGATAGCAGTTCTGACACGGCCGGCACTGATATCGCTGTGTCAACCAACAGAGACCGAGTCTCGTCGCCGGCCTGAACGATGGCGGCTGTTCGCGCGCCAACTTCTTTGGCCGCACCCATCAAATCTACAACACGATCTTTCCCGGTTGTCGGAGGCGCGACGAACGTAACCTGACAGCCTTCGTCTGTGGAGACGAATGGCCCGTGAAGATATTGCTCCAGTTGAAGACCTTCTGTGGTGGAGTAGTTGGCTTCCTTCATTTTCAGTGACACTTCGTAGGCTGTGGAGGTGTTGGGACCCCAGCCGGTGAAATAGTGACGCTGGATGTCTGCCGTGGCGGTGGCCCAGTTTTTGATCGAGTCCTCGCTCTTGAGCGCGCCGGAAACCAAATCAGGGAGCCTCGAAAGCTCGTTCTTGAGGATCGTTCCTTCTGGAGAGTCTCCCAACTCGGCGGCCAGCATCGAGAGAGCCGTCATCGCGCCGGTGTGGCTGATTGTGAATGCGGACGACGGGTCGGAAATCGTGGTGCGGACAACCGCGTCTGCAAGATCAGTGTTAGCCGCTGAGCCGACGCCTGTCACGATCGCGGTCGCGGCGCCTGCCTGACGGGCATGCTCCAAAGCCTGAGCCGAGTACATCTTGGTGCCTCGATGGCTCATCACGATCACGAGGTCGGATTCGCTCAGAGCGGGCGGACGGGAGCAAAACTCGAAGGAATTCCAAGCTCTGGCGTCCTCTCTGTTGCCGACAGTAGTGAGAAGATATTCTCCCACCAACGACGCATGCCATGAAGTCCCGATGCCCACGATGTGGATTTTTTCAACGTTTCGAGCGATGTCTGCGAGAGCGCCAATTGAGTGGCGTTCCTCAGCAAGCATTCGAGATATCGCGTCTGGTTGGCCGAGTATCGCCTCGTGCATGTGGTACGGGTGGGCATGTCGCATCGGAGGAGGGGTGGTCATTCATGCTCCTTCTGGATTTCAACAAATGATTTGACATCGGCGAGCAGAATCGAGTAGAAGCGGGTCGTTAGCGTGACCCCACGAAATTCTTGATTCGATCCAAAGCCTCTTCAATGTTCTCAGACGAGTTTGCGAAGGAGAAACGAACATATCCTTTGCCGTATTTTCCGAACGATTCTCCGGCCAGACACGCAACGCCGCCATCGTTAAGAAGATTGTCCGCGAACTTGAGGCTGCTCATGCCAGTGCCTTCGATGTTGGGGAACACGTAAAAAGCTCCTTGCGGCATGGCGCAATTAATTCCAGGAATGGCGTTTAGGCCTTCGACGATAATGTCTCGGCGGCTTTTGAACTCGGCGACCATCTGGTTCGATGAATCCTGAGAGCCACTCAGGGCCTCCAGCGCAGCCATTTGCGTAAAACTGGCGGTGCAGGACACGCTGTTCGTGACCAGCCTGGAGATTGGCTCCACCAACTCAAGGGGCATTACGCCATATCCAATCCGCCATCCGGTCATAGCGTAGGTCTTCGAGAAGCCGTCCAGGATTATTGAGCGATCGCGCATGTCCGGAAAACTTGTGATTGAATAATGGTCTCCGTCGTACAGGAACCGATTGTAAATTTCGTCGGAAAGCACCGCGATGTCGTGCTCCTTCGCCAGATTTGCCAGTTTCTCCAAATCCTCTTTTGTGATGATGCTGCCGCAGGGGTTGTTCGGCGAATTTACAATCATCAATCTTGTGCGGTCGGTTATCTGGGAAGCTACTTCGTCGACGTCGATGCCGAACTCCCGCGACTCGTAGAGCCGCATCGGCACAGGGACGCCGCCCACAAACTCGATCATCGACTCATAAATCGGGAATCCCGGGTTTGGGTACAAAACCTCGTCGCCCTGATCCACGAGGGCCATGATCGTGAAGAACATGATTGGCTTACCGCCGGGAGTAACCACAACCTGATCGCCGGTAACAGAGATTCCCCTGGTCGACGATATTTCCTCGGCGATTCCGTCTCGAAGGTCGTTGAATCCCGGAGAAGGGTTGTAATGGGTAAACCCATTGTTGAGAGCGGCAGAGCCTGCGTCAATCACGTTGGATGGAGTTTCAAAATCCGGTTCACCTATTTCGAGGTGAATCACGTGCATGCCTTCCGCCTCCAAAACGCGCGCTTTCGCGAGCACTTCAAACGCAGTTTCTGTGCCTAACCTGCTCATTCTTCGAGCCAGTTTCATGTTCCGAACCCCTGCGATAGTCTTAAATAGGAAGGCTATACCAACGCGCACAACCTGTCCAGTCTCCAGTTTGTGTTAGAATCTGGATGAAAATTGCTCCGTGGAGGCCAGACTTGTGAAGGTGTATCTGGGTGTCCCTAGAGGTTTTTGCGCTGGGGTTGTCAGAGCGGTTGATGTGGTGGAATTGGCGTTAAAAAAATACTCTCATCCCGTGTACGTGAAACACCAGATTGTCCACAATCCGAATGTGGTCAATTCCCTGGAGGAAAAGGGCGCAATGACAGTTGAGGACGTCGACGAGATTCCGGAAGGGTCGACGGTGGTGTTCTCGGCTCACGGCTCGCCGCCTGAAGATTTTGCCAAGGCGAAAAAGCGCAATCTCAATATCATCGACGCCACTTGCCCGCTCGTGACCAAAGTCCACAATGAGGCTATTAAGTACGCTAACGATGGCCGCAGGCTGGTTCTGGTTGGACACAAGGGGCACCAAGAGGTCAAAGGAACGATGGGCCAGACGGATATGTTTCTGGTCAACGATCGCAACGAGTTGGTCATGCCTGATTGGGATGAAGATACTCCGGTCACGGTATTGACGCAGACGACGCTTTCCGTTGACGACACAAAACGGTCAATCGAAGAGATTAAGAGCAAATTCTCAGACGTTATCGTTCGCAATGACCTGTGTTATGCAACCACAAGTCGTCAGGCCGCGGTTAAACAGTTGTGCAAATTGGTCGAACTCGTGCTGGTCATCGGCGCCGAAAACAGTTCCAACTGCAACCGATTGCGCGAGGTCGCACAGGCTCACGGCGTCGACGCGTACCTGATTAACGGCCCCGACGAGCTGGACTCCTCCTGGCTGGAAGGCGTTGAGAATGTGGGCATAACCTCTGGAGCTTCCACACCGGAGAGCATGGTCCAGGCTGTGATTGAATCGCTGGGAGCAGACGAGGTTGAGCGGATTGACGGCGACGATGAGGATGTCAGTTTCGTGCTGCCTGCCCAATTGAGAGAGTAATCAATTCCACTGATTTTCAGGCCTTGAACGAATTTGACACGCCTGCGATGAGCGAAGCAAAAAAATGCGATATGACGTCATAGTCGTCGGAGCTGGCCCTGCCGGAAGCACGACGGCCAGAGAGTGCGCCGAGCGGGGACTGTCAGTCCTTTTGCTCGACAAGGCTGAGTTTCCTAGAGACAAGCCTTGCGGTGGCGGCATCACAGTTCGAGCCTTGAAACTGCTGCCGTTCAGCATTGAATCTGTTGTTGAGCGCGTCATCACCGATGTGTACCTCACCCACAAGCAGGGAAGCGGATTCAGCCGCCGTTCGGACGACCACCTTATGAGCATGACCCAGCGGAGAAACTTCGACATGCTCTTGCTGGAAAAAGCGCTGGAAGCAGGCGTAACTCTGAAAGAGCGGGCGACCGTTCGCCATGTGTCTCGGGATGCGACGTCAGTTGACATCTCCACAGACGATGAGACGTTCACAGCTTCGGTGTTGGTTGCCGCTGACGGGGCGAACGGCAAGACGGCGCAAATGTCAGGAATCGAGCAAAATTTTTGGCAGCAGATAGCCCTGGAAGGAAATATCACACCGCTGGGAGGGATGCCCGAAGAGTGGCAAACGTGTTTTGGCCTTGACGTTGGAAGCGTCCCTGGCGGATACGGCTGGGTTTTCCCCAAAGGAGACCATCTCAATGTCGGCATTGGCGGATGGCGATACGTCGGGCCTGGCCTTCGAAACAGCCTTAACAATCTCGCGAAATTCCACGGATTTGAGTCAGAAAATATGTGGGGTCTTCGCGGCCATTACCTCACAATCCGGAAACCGGATTCTCCCCTTGTCGATGGCAATGTGGCTCTCGTGGGCGACGCGGCAGGGTTAGTCGACCCCATGAGCGATGAAGGCATCTATTCTTCAATCTGGAGCGGCCAAACTGCCGCAAGAAACATCGCTGACTACATTGGCGGTGAGACCGCCGACTTATTGAATTACAAGCGGGAAATTGATTCGGTGCTCGTCCCTGAACTGAACATATCTCTGCGTTTCCACGACCTGTTCCAGCTAAACCCTGGGTTATATATGTGGGCGGAAAAACATACATCACTAGTCTGGGCGTTGGCTCGTCGGATCCTCCGGGGAGACCAAACTTATGTCAACGTGATGCTCACACATAAAGCCGCTGGAAATTTAATCGACTTCCTCTCAGATCTCGTCCGCGTGACCCCGTTTCTCCAAAGGCGTTCAGGATTGAGAGACCCTGCGCTTCCACAACGGTTCTTCGTCCGAGGGAACGCGCAGACTTAATTCAGACTCGAATTTCCCAGTTTCATCGCACAAGGATTCCAAATGGAAATAAGAATCGGCAGCCTTTTGCGCGGCGCGCAGGAGGCTGAAGGCACTGTAATCGTTATTGACGTCTTTAGAGCATTCACAACCGCCGCTGTGGCATTTTCCAGGGGAGCCGAGAAAATCATCTTGGTCGCAGAGGTGGCCGAAGCGCTGGAGTTAAAGAGACAGAGCGTCGGCGAGATTTGTATCGGTGAAGTGGGCGGGATCCGACCTGAAGGTTTCGATCTAGGAAACTCACCTTACGATATGTCCAAGGCAGATGTTGACGGAAAGACGCTGATTCAGTCGACCCGCGCTGGCACGGTGGGAATGACCACTGTGACGAAGGCGGACCAAATTTATGCCGGGTCGTTCGCCATAGCGGCGGCGACCGTCGAGGCAATAAAACGCCGAGACCCGGACGTCGTCACTATCGTAGCCATGGGGTCTGAGGGCAAAGTGCGAACGGACGAGGACGAACAGTGCGCTCTGTTCTTGCGAAACCTGCTGCAAGGGCGAGAGCCAGACCACGATTCTGTCCGGAATCTCGTGCTGTCTGGCTACGAGTCTCAAAAATACGATGACCCTAGCCAGCCTCATTTCCGGCCCGAGGATAAAGACCTGGCCCTACGAATCAATGCGTTCACGTTCGCAATAAAAGTCAACCGAGAAAGTGGACTGCTGGTCGCTCGCCGCGAAGACTTGTAACCACTGAGAGGATTGTTCGTGGAATATCGACAACTTGGCAACTCGGGTCTTCAGGTCTCTACCATAGGTCTGGGAACGAACAACTTTGGCATTAGGCTGGACGCTGTCCAGACCGCGTTGATTGTGAATCATGCGCTGGATGTCGGCATCAACATGATTGACACCGCCAACAGCTACGGCAAAGGATTGTCAGAGGAATTTATTGGCAAGGCGCTGAAAGGCAAGCGCGATCAGGCTGTCCTCGCCACCAAAGTTTCCAGTCGCATGAACGAAGGACCGAATAATGCGGGTAACTCGCGGCGTCATATCATAGCCGAGGTCGAGGCCAGTCTTCGCCGGCTCGACACCGATTACATCGACCTGTACCAGATTCATTGGTGGGACTCCAACACGCCTCTGGAGGAAACCTTGCGAACGCTTGACGATCTCGTGAGCCAGGGGAAGATCAGATATGCAGGCAGCTCCAATTTCTCAGCTTGGCATGCCTGCGAGGCTGCTTGGACAGCCCAAAGTCTTGGTGTCACGTCTTTGGTCAGCACTCAACCCCGATACTCGATGATGGATCGGGTTGTGGAGAATGAGCTCGTGCCGTTCTGCCAGAAATACGGCGTCGGGATTCTGCCCTACTATCCTCTAGAGAACGGTTTCCTCACAGGCAAGTACAGGCGCAATGAAGACGCTCCAGCGGGCACACGGCTGGCCGCGAACGACCGTGGAATGTTCACCGACAAAAATTTTGATGTCCTGGATGGACTGATTGCTTTCGCCGAAGCTCGAGACCACACGGTGCTGGACCTCGCGTTCTCGTGGCTGTTGGCTAACAAGGCTGTCAGTTCGGTGATCGCAGGAGCTACCAAAATTGAGCAGGTGATAACAAATTCTAAAGCCGCTGCATGGGACCTCACGACCGAAGAAGTTGACGAGGTCAACGGCATATTGGGCGCGAACTAGCGAGGCGATCTGATGAAATTCGGGTTTATTATTCCCCACAACTTCGGATTGGATGATCCAGACGATGTCCTTAACATCGGCAAAAGAGCCGAAGAGTTGGGTTTCGATTCAGTCTGGGTCAACCACCACATCTTGAATGTCGGATACATTTTTGACCGCCTTGGAAGCAAACCCTACTACGACGCCATGACTGTCCTGACGTGGGTGGCAGCTCATACTGAGAGGGTGCGGTTGGGGACGACGGTGCTTGTGCTGCCTTACCTCAACCCGCTGGTATTGGCGAAGACACTGGCGACTATGGATGTAATGTCCAAAGGACGCCTCAACGTCGGTGTGGGTGTCGGCGCTCTGAAACCAGAGTCGGACGCGCTCGGCAGCACATTCGAGACGCGGGGACGCTACGCGGATGAGAGCATAAAGATCATGAGAGAGCTTTGGGAATCTGAGGACCCGGAGTTTGACGGCGAGTTCTTTTCGTTCTCCGGCGTGAAGTTTTCGCCTAAGCCAATTCAGAAACCAGGGCCGCCGATACTTATAGGCGGGGCCAGCCGCGCCGCGCTGCGCCGAGTGGCGACCCTCGGCGACGGTTGGCATCCGATCCGGCAATCTATCGCGGATCTGAAGCAAAACATCGCGACGATCCACAGGTTGGCGGCGGAAGCCGGGCGTGACCCGTCTGAGATCACGGTCACTGTCAGAACCGAGTTGGATGTGTTGGACTCTCGGTCTGATGGAACCGAATCATCGATGATCGGGACCGCCGATCAACTGCGCGCAACCATCGAGCAGTACGAAGAAATCGGAGTCAGCGAGCTCGTGCTCTCGGTCAGCACCGATGACGTCGAGAGAATACAAAGAACTCAGGACCGATTTGCAGCACAGGTCATACACGGCCCAAGCTAATCGGTCGGTATTGGTTAAGGCAAGCGGGGGGCGTCAGGCGCCGGCTCGACCTGGAATGCGTTTAACGCACAGGCTAGCATCCCGTAATAGCCCATTGTGGCGGTCAGCTCTGTCACGCCTTGTTCACCAAACATCTCTTTGGCCGCGTCGAATGTGGAGTCGGAGATGCGATGGTCTTGGAACAATTCGCGACCGTAGCTGATGATAGTTGCTTCCTTAGAAGTCAGCGAATCTACCGTCCCCTTGTTTGCCACAATTTCAATAGCTTCATCCCGCACTCCCGCTTGTTGCGCCAGTCCTTTGTGGGCGGACCATTCGTAATCGCAATCAAATTCCCTAGCTGCGGTGATAATTGCCAGCTCGCGTTGGTCATCGGGGAGCGTAGAATCAAATCTGAGATACGCTCCGAGATGGGCGGCACGACCGGCTGTCTCCGGGCTGTTTAACAGGACGGAGAACGGTCCGCTCACGCGGCCTCGACTGGATGTTATAGAATCGAATATCTCACCGTGTTCATCGGCTACTTGGCTGCGCTCAGTGATGCGTGGGACTCTAAGCATGTCTAGTTTCACTCCAACTCGTAGATTGCGCTATTTATCTAAGTATTCGGACAGTCTCGGCCACACGATTGCCGCCGACAGAATCAACATCCCGATCACGAACACAATTATCGCGTTCGTGGCAACGCCAGCCGCAAATCCGTCGATGATGAACGCGCCTGTGTCAATCGCTTTGTCGATTATCAAGGCTTGAGTGTTGGCGAAGTCGTGATTCGGCTCGATACTGTCAATCGCTTCTTGACGTGCCCTGTCGATTCCTTCGCCAGAAAGAGCGCTATACACGGGGCCGAATGTAATCCAGATCGCCGCCGCTGAAATCGTAAGATACGCCGCTGCCCATGCCACCCGTCCAGGCCAAGTTCGTCCACCGAGGAACGCAATTATGACCATCAATATCAACACTGGCAAATAGACAAGGAATCTCCAGGTGCGCGCCTGTTTGAATATTCTGCGCCCGTCGTCCAGGTTGGCTAACACATCTGGATCAGCGTCGCCAATCTGCTCGCGAAGGTCTTGTTCGGTGAACACCCAGCCGTCGGACAGGAAGCTTCTCACATCGTCCAGAAGGTCGACGGAATCCTGACTGTCAAAATCCAGAAGGTCCGCCCGCAAATCCTGATCGGTATACGTCCAGCCTTCGCCGATAATTCTCCTGACATCGTCTAGAAGGTCCGCGTTGTCAGATGCACCGCTGGCCGCCAATTGATCTTTCAGAGTCTGGTCGGTGAATGTAAGTGTGTCGGGAATCTGCGCGAGAACTGCAGTATCGATGGCATCTTCAATCTGACCTTGTAGGGAGCGAATTGTATCGGCAACCACTCGACGCACCTGATCTTCGATCGCGGTGCCGCCCGACGGCATGCATTCAGGCAATGAAGTGAGGCCGCTTGTTACTAGCGATCCAAGCTGTGAGTTGGAACACGCGGGCAGGTCGTTCACTACTCTATCAAACTGTTCCCTCGCAAGTCTGACCAAGACATCGCGAGCAGCGATCTTATTGTCACGCAGGTCGATGTCGATGTTGAGCGAATCTGTTTCCTGTGTCACGTACTGCCCGGTCGCGTCAACGATCAACTCAGCTTGTTCCTGAACCCATTGGGCCGGAGCTACTTCCCTCAATGCGTCGGTTATTTCAACCCTGGATATAGTGATGTTGAACGGCAACGCGACCGTTGGGCCCAGCGCGTCTTTGATTATTGGTTCAACGACCTCGTCATAAACAAGATCGTATGCGTCGGACTCCAGGAGTATCGACTTGATCTCTTCAAGCGCGACATCAACCCGCTCCGAAAGTTGCACCTCGACTTCGAAAGTGTCCGTTTCGCCCACAGCATAGGGAGTGACAGCGTTCAGCGCAGCTTCGACATTAGCCTGAACCCACTCTGGCGGGACAACCCGCCGGACAGCTTCCGCAACTCGCTCCGCTGTAACATCGATCCCGAAAGGCAACTCGGTTTCTAAAGCGTCCTCGATATTTGGGAATATGACCTGTTCGAACAGCAGGTTGTAAGCGTCGGCCTGTCGAGTCAGAGTTTTGAATTCTTCTACAACGAGAACGACGCGGTCACCGGCCTGGATTCTGGTGGAGAAGTCGTCGCGTTCCCCTGTGATATAGCCGCCCGGTTCGTCCAAAACTTGCTCGACCACGCTCTGAACCCACTCAGGCGGCAACGCGCGGTTAAGAGCGGCCACGAGGTCACCAGTCGTGAGGCCAGAGGATACAAGGGGATTTTCATCCAAGCTGGGGTCAATATCCTGTGGAGCGATAAGACGGGCTTCGTCCAATGCCGAGCGGGGCAGATCGTTCAATGCGAAATTGTAGATACCTGCGTCTCTGAGAGTGTCGCTGTAGAATTGAGGATTCAGGAACGAATCGTTGACTTCGAGCAGCACAACTGCCACCAGCAACAACGCGAAAAGCGCTATGCCCACGGGTATTGTGATTACTCGTCCTATCCAAACCATGCAACTTACCTTAGAACACACCCCTTGCAATTAGCAACGCCTTTGGGCGAGAAGCGCGGGACTAAAATCAGCAACTCGCCTTCTTGACTTTGCACTTTGTCGGCATTAGGGTTCGAATATCTTAGAGTTGGATTCAGTTTCCAACCGCGGACCGACAAGAACGATATATGACACAGGCAAGACCCAGAAACATTTGACCAGTGATCGGAAATTCGGTTTTACAATTTGTCCAGTCGGGAGGCGAACATTGGAAACATACAACTACGAAACTTTCCCCTTGGACATGCACCCAGAGGTTTTCGAGAATTTCCCCAATGTCATGAAAGCGGGTGAGAAAGCCCCTGACGGTGAATTGATCGACGCCACGACTGGCGAGAGCGTTCGCCTGTCTGAACTCTGGTCACAGGCGCCGTTGATGATCGAGTTCGGAGCCATAACTTGACCATACTGCGGGCTGGCGGCGCCAGCAATGGAGCCTTTGGCAAGGGAATTTGGACCCCAGGGGATCAACTTCCTGTTCGTCTACGTTCGGGAAGCGCATCCGAGCGATAAGTATCCCTGCCACGAAACGATTGAGAACAAGATTTCCAACGCCCAAGACATGGTGAAGCGATGGAACATCGACCGCCGGATGCTGGTTGATAGCCTGGACGGCACAGTGCATCAGGCATACGGTGAGCTCCCGAACATGACGTACATCCTCGGCGTCGGCGGCACGGTTATCTATCGCGCCAGTTGGACAGATGAACGGACAATCCGCATGGCGCTTGAGCAGATAATGTTCGAACGCGGACATCGCCGGAACCGAACACGGGTCTCGCCGTACTTCGTGGAATGGGTGCCTCAGAGAGTCAATGACCGAATCAAGTTCGTCGAGGCATTGGCGGACGACGTCGGACCGCGAGCGGTTGATGAGTTCATTCGGGCGGTTGAGAACACAACCGACGCGGCCACAGCCAAACCCATGTGGGATTGGTGGGAACAAAAACAGGCGTCGTCAGAGGCCGTAGTTCGGGCAGACTGAAATATCGCTTGGGAACGAGGATGTGAATGCCGACTGAAAAGATTCGGAAAGAATACCCTGACATCGCGCCCGCCGGACCGACCTATGCCAGGGCGGTGAAGGCTGGCGACACGCTGTACATATCGGGTTGCACAGCCCGCGGATCGTCAGCAGAAGGCGACTCGGCGATGGCGCAATTGAGGGTTACATTGGACCGGGTCGTGAAAATCGTTGAGGCCGAAGGCGGGACAGCGCAGGACATCGTCAAGATTACGACATTTGTGACAAATATGAGCGACTGGTATCCGGTAGATCAGGCGCAGATCGACTTATTCAACGAATATTTCGATGGCCAGAACCCCGCCAACTCGCTCGTGGGAATCACCGCGCTGGCGCTGCCAGGGTTGGATATCGAGATAGAAGCAATCGCCGTATTAGGCTGAACCGTTGAGGCTCGTTAATTTATGAGCAACCCCAGAGCAGACTACTCTTCCATTGTTTCCAGGCCTCCACTCTACCTGCCAAATGGCGCGAAGGTGGCATTTTGGTTCATTCTCAACGTAGAGGAATGGGACTTCAGCGCGAAAATGGCCCGCGCAGTCCTGCCGACTCCTCAAGGAGCGACCGTAGTTCCAGACGTTCCCAACTATAGTTGGCACGACTATGGCATGAGGGTTGGGTTCTGGCGAATAAAAGAAGTTCTGGACAAATACGGAATCAAAGCCACGATTAGCCTCAACGGGTCGGTTTGTAACTCGTACCCCGAAATCGTTCAGGCGATGGTTGACAGTGACTGGGAAATCATGGGTCACGGATTTATTCAGAAAGCGCTGCCATTGGAAGATGACGAAGCTGGAGTTATCGGCAAGACAATTGACACTATTCGAGACTTCAGCGGAACCGCTCCGCGAGGCTGGATGGGGCCGGGACTGGCAGAGACCGTGGAAACGCCTGACCTGCTGGTGGAAGCCGGTATCGAGTATGTGTGCGACTGGGTGAACGACGACCAACCCTACGTTCTGAAAACGAAAACTGGGCGGCTGGTGTCCATGCCTTACACCTTAGAAATGAACGACATACCGATGTACGTGGTGCAAAATCATCGCTCTCCAGAGATGTATGAGCGCGGCAAGGACCATTTCGACACGCTCTACCGCGAAGGGGCTGAATCTGCTCGCGTAATGGCTATCGCAACTCATCCATACATATCTGGCGTTCCCCATCGAATCAAGTACTTGGACATGATTCTGGATTACATCACCTCGCACGATGACGTCGTCATATGGACCGGAGGCCAGATTTTGGATTGGTACAACGAATCGGTAAGGCAGGATAGGCCGGACACTGAGAAGGCAAATATATGACCATAGTCGATACGCACTGCCACGCTGGTCGCAGTTGGTTCGAACCAATTGAGATGCTGTTGACCCAGATGAACGCCAACGACGTAGATAAAGCGCCTGAACACGAACTGACGGAGCAAAAAGTGCCGTACGAGACGGGCGTTGCCCGGTATCGGGAGATCGCGCGAGGCCAAATTCCCGGCGATGATAGTGGCCTGCTCAAAATTCTGATCCACCGCGAAGATCGGCGGCTATTGCGCGTCCACGCCATAGGCACAGGCGCCACCGAACTGATCCGTATAGGCAAGGCGGTGCTGGGATTGGGCGGAGGGTTAGATTATCTACTTGAGACGGGTTTTAACTACCCGACATTGGCTGAGCGCTACAGAGTTGCTGCTCTTGACGCATTCAACAAATCGTCTCATTAGCGCCAAGTCATGCAATTCGGCGCTCTCAATTGGCATCCACCGCTTCTTCCGAAGAAAATGCCGCTCTGAGCCAACACGATCCAGTGAAGATAACGTCCAATCTTGGGCTAAGTACCGGAATATCTTATTCAGCAACCACTCCTGATCGCCTTTACAATTTTTGACCTCGCTGTATGATTGGGAACAATTTGGCAGTGGGAATGTTGCACACTAGGAGCACAGCGCAAATGACATCGAACTCTTTTTCGGTCGAGGACCTCAGAGCGGCGGTACCGGCCACCAGTGGGACCACTGTGGTGAAGGGCCTGGATGGCGACATTCAAATAATTCGCGATCAGCACGGCATTCCCCACGTTCGGGCCACGTCGACTCACGACGCCTTCTATGGACAGGGATTCGCAACTGCTCAAGACAGGTTGTGGCACATGGACTACGATCGTCACAAAGCCTACGGTCGCTGGTCTGAGTTTGTCGGCGAGTCGGGCATCGAACACGACAAGCAGATGCGCCGTTTTCAGATCAAGGCGTCGACCGAGGGCGATTGGGAGGCGTTGAACGCTGACACCAAAGTGATGTTCGAAGCTTACGCCGATGGCGTGAACGCGTACATCGACTCGATCATCATCCTGCCCATCGAGTACCAGATGACAGGCACGACTCCCGAACCGTGGACGGTCAGGGACAGCCTGGCGGTTTTCAAGATTCGGCACATTCTCATGGGTGTGTTTGAGGGCAAACTGTGGCGCGCCCAGTTGGTGAACGAGTTTGGGGCGGAAAGAGCTGCAGAAATATTGCCCGGTTACCAACCCGGGCACCTGGTGATTTCACCCCCAGGCGAGAATTACGATGGCCCTGTATTAGACGGCTTGGAAGAGTTGTCTAACGGACTCGGAGCCATCGACTGGCTGAAGGACGACGACTCCGGGAGCAACAACTGGGCGCTGTCAGGGAGCAAGACAGCTTCAGGCAAACCCCTAATCGCCGGTGATCCGCATCGAGGCCTGGACACTCCCAACGTCTATTACCAGAACCAGATCGCCTGTCCAGATTTCGATGTCATAGGGCTGTCGTTCCCTGGATGCCCTGCGTTTCCTCACTTCGGACACAATGCAGATGTTGCCTGGTGTATCACTCACGCCGGGGCAGACTATCAAGACTTGTATGTAGAGAACATGCGCCCTTCGGGCGATGGGTTGGAGTACGAATTTAAGGGCGAGTGGCGAGACGCCGAGGTTCGTCACGAAACCATTAAGGTTCGTTCCGGCGAATCTGTAGAGATCGACGTGCCGGTGACCCATCATGGTCCGGTTATTTCCCAGAGCGCAGACGGAACCAAAGCCATAGCATTTCGGTACACTGCCACAACCGGTCCGAACCTCGGGTACGAGCCACTGTTAGATATGCTTCTCGCCAAGAACGCAGACGAGATCGACGAGTCGATGCGCCAATGGGTGGACCCGTGCAATAATTTCGTGTTCGGTGACACCCAAGGCAACATCGGTTACCTGAATCGCGGCCAAGTTCCCATCCGCACGATTGCGAACGCCTGGTTGCCGGTTCCAGGTTGGACTGGCGAACACGAATGGGAGGGGTCGATCCCCTTTGAGGACTTGACTCGGATCAGCAACCCGGACAGCGGATTTTTCGTCACAGCCAACAACCGCATTGCAGGCGAAGACTATCCATACTTTATCGCTCTTGATTTCGCGCCGGAATACCGAGCGCGTAGGATACATGACCGTCTGACCGTTATGACAGGAGCCACCGTTGAGGATATGGCGGCGGTGCATTCTGAAATCGTGTCGATACCTGCTCAAGTTTACTCCAAGATAATCGCTCGCACCCCGCCAAGAAAC
>Ga0208113_1000402_pt1 | contig 21942 bp, 18 predicted proteins | sample Knorr_S7_td_NADW_FD_185598 | JGI IMG/M metagenome (GOLD analysis project Ga0208113, IMG submission 185598) | Marine microbial communities from Southern Atlantic Ocean transect - Knorr_S7_td_NADW_ad_2505m_LV_A (SPAdes) (version 2) | ecosystem: Environmental > Aquatic > Marine > Oceanic | place...
CCAAAGACGGACCGCTGGAGGAATTGGCCAGTCGCATCGGCCCCATCCAGGAAAGCAATTTTGGCCGGGTGCAGAATATGGTCGTCGACCGAACCCAGCGCGGCATTGCCAACGACGTAGATGCGCTCAAGCCCCATACCGATGAGCCCTATCGTGCTTCGCCGCCGGGAATCATGCTGTTCCACTGCATTCAAACGGATGTCACCGGCGGTGGGTCCTCTATATTTCTCGACGGGTTTGAAATTGCAGAGACCTTACGCGCTGAAGACCCTGAGGGGTTTACCTCACTAGCTCGACATCGGCAGGCATTTCGCAGGCACTTTTCGGATGACGTCGATCTGATCGCTGAATTTCCAGTGATTTCCCTGGATGAATTCGACAATATCTGCGGGGTGCGGATCAACGACCGCGTGGCAGCACCATTGTCGATTCCATCAGAAGAAATGCCGGTGTACTACCGCGGATTGCGCCGACTCCTCGAACTCGCCGAAGACTCCAAGCGAATGATTCGACGTTCGCTACGACCCGGGGATATTGCACTGTTTGACAACCACCGTGTTCTGCACGGCCGGACTACGCTAACGGTACATGGTCGCCGCTGGCTGCAGTGGGCACAGGTCGAGCGCGGTGACTTTCACAGCACCCTTCGAATCACGGCCGATCGACTACAGCTTTACCGAGACGCCTTACCCTTACTGCGCGGCGCATATGGATAAAGGCACGGCTTCACGAAACAACGGGCCGGCCCAGGCACAGTTGATCCGAACAGAGCGCTGACATGGAAGTACTGGTCGTGACAGGCAGCAGCCGTGGGATTGGCGCTGAAATCTGTCGGGCAGCCGCGGCCAAGGACTGGGCAGTTTGCGTCAATTACGCGACGTCAACCGATGAAGCTGAATTGGTCGTGAAAGACATCGAGCAGGCGGGTGGCCGGGCCATCTCGGTGTCGGCAGACGTTTCGATCGACTCCGAGGTTGCTGCCCTATTTGAACGCGTGGACGCCGAACTTGGACCCATCACCGGCCTCGTCAACAACGCAGGGATAAACGGTGGGGGTACCCGCGTCGACGAACTCGATGTCGATCAAGCACGCCGCATTTTCGAAGTCAACATACTGGGTTCATTTCTTTGCGCCAAACATGCGATTCGCCGCATGGCCAAGCGGTACGGCGGTGTGGGTGGCTCTATCGTGAATATTTCATCGGCTGCATCCAAACATGGAGGGCCGGGCACGTACATTGATTACGCCGCATCCAAGGGAGCCATCGACACCTTTACCGTCGGACTGGCCAAGGAACAGGCACCGGAAGGGATTCGGGTCAACTGTTTGCGCCCCGGCGCCACCATGACAGAACTCAGTGTCGAGTGGGCCCAACAGAATCCCGAGTGGCTGAACGGGGTAATGGAGCAGGTCCCGCTAGGGCGACCCGGTGAAGTCCGGGAGATAGCTGCAGCAGCGCTGTTTCTTCTATCGGACGAGGCTTCCTATATCACTGGAGCCATCCTCGATGCCTCTGGCGGCTGGGTCAGCCCCTAGCGAAGGGAAATGCACGGTACGACGAGCTAAATTTTCTCAACCGCCGCATCGCTGTTTTCGTCTGTTAGATCTGCTCTTACGAAGCGCGCTTTGCTGCGGCTAGCGCCCCAGGGAGCGCTTTTGCAAACGCCTCGAGCTGGTGATCGAGGCCAACTGTCACCCGGATGCATCGGTTAAGCGGCGCCACACCCGGCATGCGTACAAATACCCCCTGTCGAACCAAGTCATTTAAGACCGCTGTCGCATATGTGCCATCTTGGCCGCAATCGATCGCAACAAAGTTCGCCGCTGATGCGAGGGGGGCCAACCCATGGTCAGAAGCAATGCCTGCAATTCGATTGCGTGCGCCGGCAACCTGTGTAATCACTTGCTGCAAATATGCTGTGTCTGACAACGCTGCCAGTGCCGCAGCCTGAGCAATGCGACCCACACCGAAGTGATTTCGGACTTTATTAAACTCCCCAATCAAGCCGCGTTCCCCCATCACATACCCTATACGGATTCCAGCCAGCCCATAGGCTTTAGAAAAGGTGCGGAACCGAAGCACCCGGGAGTCAGACGTGTCGATCGCCGGCAGTACATCCGGTGGCGCAAATTCCCCATAGGCTTCATCCAGTAACAGCACTGTGCCTTTAGGCACACGCTGGATCATGGAATCGACGACGTTGGCATTCCACCAAGTTCCCATCGGGTTATCGGGGTTTGCCAGGTAAAGGAGCTTGGCCCGATGCGCGGCCGCAGATTCCAACAGCCCTTCCGGGTCTTCATGATCGTCGCAGTAGGGCACGAACTCCAGGTGGCCGCCGTAGCCCGTGACGTGGTAATTGAAGGTCGGGTACGCACCCGCAGAGGTGACTACCTTGTCGCCTGGCTCGATAAACATTCGAACCACATAACCCAACAGGCCGTCGATCCCCTCCCCGATCAGGATATTCTCCGCTCCCACTCCATGATGCTGTGCGATGGCGTATCGGAGTTCATGGATCTCCGGGTCTCCATACATCCAGGACTCTGCGGCAACGCGTGAAATCGCTTCGATGACAATCGGCGAAGGGCCAAAAACATTTTCGTTGGCACCAATGCGTGCAGTGAATGGCCGCCCCCGCTCACGCTCCTGTGTTTCAGGGCCTACAAACGGTACCGTCGCCGGTAAACTACGAACCAATGGCGTGATGTTGTAATCAGTCAATTGCAGAAAATCGTCGAGCTTTATGAAAGATGGAAGTATCCACTTATCACCTTTGTCGCGACACCGCCGACGCAAATGTTGACGGCTTCTCCTCTGTTCAGTGTCAATTCGGTACGAATCTTGCTGGGCCTATCCATCTCATAGCCCTGTTCACAGATAACTGTACAGCGACCATCCAGTGGTATCTCTAGCAAACCATACCGAAGCAGATAACATGCAAGGGCACGATTAGTAGTACCAGCTGCCGGTACTTCCGGTGTACCAACCAGAGGCGCAAACTCGCGACAATGTACTGTACTCTCGGCATGCACGGTCTCAAGCGTAAATAGAATCACAGTATCTATCTGCATCTCCGCACACATTGACTCAATGTTTTTGTAATCCGGGACAATAGCCCGCATTGCTTCCAGATCATTTATTGGAATCACCAGGTGTGTGAAATCTGATTCAGTGCGCCCAATGGGCAGCTTTGCGTCCGATCCTTTTATCTCCGGCCCAAACAACGATCCAAGATCTGCCTCAGACATTAGCACTGAGTCAAAATATGCCGGCGCCAGCTTGAGCATTATCTCTATGCGTTCATCATGGCGACGAATGAGCTCCACAGTCGTAGAATTTTCCGGGGTATGCAGGTTTACTGTAGAGCCATTGTCTCTTCCAACTTCCAGCATCCCTCTCTCAACCAGGCTGGTCATCAATGCCAGCGTCCCGTGACCACACATCTGGTATTCTTCGGCGGTGGAGAAAAAACGAACGTAAACATCCTGTTTACCCGCATTCATAACAAAACAAGTGGCCGGAGCCCCAATTTCCTTAGCAATTTTTTGCATATCAGATGCCGCGAGATCAGCTGCACCATAAATGATGCCGGCGGGACTGCCGCCAAACGGCTGCTCGGAAAAAGAGTCAAAAAGATCAGCACGGTAGCGAGGCATTTTCTAAACTTCTGATTCAGATTCTCTGGTGCCAGGGTGCTGCCAGCTCTAACGCTCGCGAAAGACGCAATAGTAAATTCTCTTTCCCCAACCCCGCACCCATCTGGACGCCGACAGGGAGCCCGTTTGGACACTTGGCAAGCGGTAACGAGGCTGCAGGCGCCCCAGTAGCGTTAAATAGCGGCGTGAACGGTATCTCGTTCAACATTTTATCGAGATATGAAGTCCAGTCATCCATCATCATACTGATTTCACCCAAGGGCAACGGCGGCTTGGCGAGCGTAGGTGTCAACAGGACATCATATTTTTCAAAAAATCTGGAGAGATCTCTTGCAGCTCGCTGAGTACACTCAATACCTGCTGCATAATCCGCAGCACTGAATCGACCGGCCGCCCGACTGCAAGCGACAGTAACGGGTTCGAACACTGTCTCGATGTCTATACTCGGATTCTCTACCCTATACCTCTCTACAACGTTATGAATGTTCGCGGAGAACAAGACGTCGAATGCTCCTCGTAAAGAATCGCCATCAATATCCGGTCGTGTTTCTTCGACATCATGCCCCAGTGATTCGCACAACATAGCAGCCTGTTTTGCAGCATCTTTACAAACTGGATCTATTTTTTCGCCAGCCAAACCCTCAGTCCAAAGCGCAATGCGCACTGACTGAAAGGGCTTTTCGATTGAATCCAGAAATGACATGGTTATTGCCGGTGCACTATAGATATCACCCGCCATCGGACCCGCAGTCACATCCAGCAGAACGGCAGAATCACGCACACTATGGGTCACAGCATGAACAGCACTGAACCCGGCCAGTCCCTCGGGCTTATCATGGCCAAGTGGGACACGCGCTCGAGTGGGCTTTAAACCAAACAATCCACAGTTACTTGCTGGAATCCGAATGGAACCACCGCTGTCGGTCGCATGCGCCGCTGGTACCATGCCGGCCGCCACGGCACAGGCCGAACCGCCGCTGGACCCGCCTGCGCTGCGTTGTGGGTCAAATGGATTCTTGGTAGCACCAAACAAACTGGGTGCCGTGCAGATGTTAAGACCCAATTCCGGTGTATTGGTCTTTCCCAGGATCACCAGGCCCGCAGCACGTAAACGGGAAATCAGAATACTATCGGTTTCTGGGACATGCTCCCGAAAAGCACGACTTCCGTTTGTGGCTGGTACACCTTCTATCCAGGTGTTTAAGTCTTTGACGAGGTAAGGCACACCAGACAACGGACCTCGAGGCAGCCCTCGCCCGACTGCCACTCGTGCATCATCAAAAAGAGTTGCGATAACAGCGTTCAGGGCTGAGTTGCGTGATTCGATTCGGGCAATTGCTGACTCAACGACTTCCAGCGCAGAGACCTCTTTGTCTGCGATGAGGGTCGCAAGCCCGACTGCATCAAAGTTCTCGTATTCGTCTACAGTGATCATCGTGATCCCGCACCACAGCTCAATTCATTGCATAAACTCTGCTTCACTGCGATGGCACTCGACGGTGTGTCCCGCGCTCAGTTGGCGGACCGGCGGTGTTTCACGATCACAGGTGTCTTTAATCGCCAACGGGCAACGATCAAAGAAAGGGCAACCGACCGCTGTCAATGTCACTACCCGGTCTATCCCCGCCTGAGCCTCTTGAGTTTGCATCGTTTCTTCTAGCCATCCCACACGGAGTTCCGGCACTGAACTGATCAGCAGTCGGGTATAAGGATGGTAAGGCGGCGACAACACATGGTCGGTCGTACCCTGTTCAACCACTCGACCCGCGTAGAGCACGACAATCTCATCTGCAAAGGATGCGATCGTAGACAAGTCGTGGCTGATAAAAACAAAGGATACACCGGTTTGTTTCCGCAGTCGTTTTAACAGTTCGATGACATTGGCACCCACGATCGAATCCAATGCCGAAATGACCTCATCACACAGCAATACCTCAGGAGACGCGGCCAGCGCCCTGGCAAGATTAACGCGCTGTTTCTGGCCACCCGAGAGTTCTTCAGGGTACCGCCCCGCGAAGTCTTGAGGCAGTTCGACCATGTCGAGTAATTCCAGGATTCGCCTGCGCTTCTCCTGACCTTTCAATCCCAGATAAAATCCCAGCGGCCGACCCAGGATGTGATCGATCCTCTGACGCGGATTAAGCGCAGTGTCGGCCATCTGAAATACAAACTGAATCTTCTGCAGTTCACTCCGCTTCCGCTTTTGAAGTGCCGGTTGCAACTCGTCTCCATCCAGCAGCACCTGTCCTTGTGCAGCCGGCAGCAAGCCGGCCATAACCCGCGCCAGGGTCGATTTCCCGCAACCGGATTCGCCGATCACGCCCACGGTATGGCCACGTTCGATGGAGACATTGACGTCCCGTAGCACCGTAATCGCAGGCATACCATTGTGTTTCCTGCCATAACCGGCGGTGATGTCTTTCACCTGCAGCGCCGGTGACTCCCGCCTGTGCTCGCTCAGCGATTCATCACCCTGGCCAGCCGCGGGTGGTGGTCGTACCGCATGCATCAGGCGTCGGGTGTAATCATGCCCGGGTTGATTTACCACCTGTTCAGCGCTGCCGTGTTCCTGAACCTCACCCGCATACAACACCACGATATGGTCTGCGATCTGCGCGACGACAGAAAGGTCGTGTGTGACATAAATGGCCGCAGAGCCTTCCTGTTTGATCACTGATTTGAACGCCTTGAGGACCTCAATTTGCGTGGTGACATCCAGTGCAGTGGTTGGTTCATCCAACACCAGCAGATCCGGCTTACCGCACAGCGCCATTGCGGCCATCAACCGTTGCAACTGACCACCGGATACCTGGTGAGGATATCGCCTGCCCAATCGGTCCGGATCGGGCAATTCCAAGGCGCGGTAGAGCGTCTCGGCACGTTCATTGGCCTGTTCCTGGTTCAATATGCCGTGCAGAACACAAGACTCCGTCACCTGTTCACCGATCGTCAGGGCCGGGTTGAAGGTTGCCGCTGCACTCTGTGCCAGGTAAGCGACCCGCTGGCCACGCAGGGACCGCAGCTGGTCTGACCCCATGGTAATAACATCTTCACCCTCCAGCCGTACCTCGCCACCTGCGAACTCAAGACCCGGCTTGGTATACCCCAGAGCTGACAACGCTATCGTGGTTTTGCCCGACCCGGACTCGCCGATTAACGCCACAACGTCACCACGCGCCACACTAAAACTGACACCTTTGACGATCGGCAAAAGACTGTCATCGTCCCTGCGGGCACTGATCTTGAGGTCATCAACCTCGAGCAGAACACTCATGAAATCATTCTCTTGGCCAACTTACCGCCAGAATGGGCAGAGATATCATCCACGATCATATTCACTGATATCGTGAGAGTTGCAATAGCAAGCGATGGCACTATCGGCGCAATCGATCCATAGATCAGACCCGGAAGGTTTTCTTTGACCATGCTGCCCCAGTCCGACATGGGCGGCTGCACCCCGAGCCCCAGAAAACTCAGTGCGGAGATAAACAGGATGATCCAGACAAAGCGCAGACCAAAATCAGTCGCGAGCGGCATCGCAATATTCGGCAATATTTCCCGGGTGATAATCCACCACAAGCCTTCCCCACGCACCCGGGCCGCTTCGACAAAATCACTGACCATGACCTCCTGGCCCAGCGAACGCGCAATGCGAAACACGCTGGCCGCGTAAATGATTCCAGTCAGCAGGATCAGCAGAGGAATCGTGCTGCCTAAAGCGGCAATCATCACAAGCGCCAACATCAATGAGGGTATGGCAAGCACTGCATCGTTTAGCCGGCTCAGAGTCATGTCGAGCAGTTTGCTGCCGACAGCAGCTGCTATGCCCAATGTGACGCCGATGGCGTACGCCCAAAGGGTCGCAATAAACGATATACCAATGGTCGTTCTTGCACCATAGAGGATACGGGACAGGGTGTCCCGACCCAAATAGTCGGTCCCAAGGTACACGATTTTACTGGGCGGTTGAAAATCAGTGTCCGGATACTCGTCCCCCCCCGGCACCATGAAAAGCTCCTCGTCGAGAATATCCCCTTCGTAATAAGGGGCAATCATTGGCCCTATGGCCACTATGATTGCCCAGAATATCAGGACTACAACACCGGTTTTACCTGCCCAGCTGAGTTTGATCTTTCGCTTGGGCGGTGCGTCAGGCAGTTCGTCGAACTGCGTTGTCTGACTATTGCTTTGAGTTATATCTGACATTGCCGGCTCTGTTACTTGGGATGACGCAGGCGCGGGTTAGACAGAATTGACGCCATGTCGGCGATAAAGATCAGGACGACATAAACTGTACAGAAAATCATCGCACAGGCCTGGACCAGCGGCGGGTCCCTCAGAAGAACCGCTTCGATCATCAATTTAGCCAACCCGGGATAGGCAAAGATCGTCTCGACCACGACGACCCCGCCGACAAGCCACGCAAGATTCAGCGCAATTACATTAACGATCGGGCCGATTGCATTCAACAACGCATGCCGCAAGATAATTTTCCTGCGTGGCACCCCTTTTAGAATCGCCATTTCAATATAGGGCGAACTCATCACATTCAGTACCGTTGCCCGTGTCATTCGGATAATCTGAGCCGACACAACAATAACCAAAGTCAAGATTGGCATCGCTAAGGTCTTAATCAAAAGCCAACCGGATTCACCACCCCTCAGAAAAACGATAGAGGGTAACCACCCCAAATAAACTGCGAAAATTAATACCAGAAATGTTGCCACGAGAAAATCAGGCACTGATATCAGACTCAGCGTCGAGAACGTCACCGTGCGGTCAAGTCGCGTTCCCGGATGCATCGCGGCGATCAACCCGATAGCTAATGAAACAGGAATTGCGATGACTGACACCCAAACGGTAAGGCGGAGGGTGTTAAAAGCTCGCGGTCCCAACATCTCGACGATCGGCGTGCCCAACCCAGCGCCTAAGCCCGCCTTGGAAATGCCCAGGTCCCCCATGGCGACGTTGCCGAGCCAGACCAGATACTGAATGTGAGCAGGCTTATCCAGTCCCAGTTTTTCACGAAGCGCTGCGGTGTTTTCAGGGGTTGCCATCTGCCCCAACATAATCTGTGCGATATCTCCAGGCAACAGATTGGTCATGCCAAAAATCATCAATGAAACCACCCACAAGGTGACAATGCTGATACCTATCCGACCAACAACCGCGCGCCAAAGCATGATGGGTTAATCAAATAACATGGTTTAAGGGCACTCCAAAAAAAGGAGCCCGCACGCGAACGTGCGGACTCCTTTCAATAACATTGCAACCTTTAACTTAAGCTTCTTAACTTAAGCCTCTCTCCAGATGTGCTCGGCCCAGCCGTTGCCACCAAAAGCACCAAGAGGACAGTTCGAGAAGCCATGAATCTTGCTGTTATGACCATCCAGCACGTTCGTGTGATAGGGAATGATGATTCCGCTCTGAGTACTCACCAGCTTTTGCATCTCACAGTGCATCTCATGCCGTTTGGCTGGATCGGTCTCGGCAAGCGAGTCTTTTAATAGCTGACCCATACGATCATTGTTCCAGAAGGTGTCGTTCCAGTTGCCATTGGGACCGAACTGTATGGCCATCATCGCGTTCGCGGTCGGGCGCATGTTCCAAGACACCACGTTCAGCGGCTCTTTCATCCATACTGCACCCCAGTAACCATCAGTCGGAACCTTTTTGAGCTTCAGGTTGAAGCCGATCTTCTTGAGGTTGGCCTGCATCAGGAGACACGTGTCCTCGATAGCACCGGAAACCGGTGCAACAAACAACTCGGCCTCTGAATATCCGGACTTGTTGAGGTGCCACTTGGCCTGATCCGGGTCATACGGAATTTGCGGCAGTTCATGACAATGGTCGGCGCCATAAGCGATGTTGATCGGATGGTCGTTACCCAGTGTGCCGTGACCTTTCAGGTACGTCCGGACAATCCGCTCACGATCCTGGATTAACCGCAGTCCCTGAACCAGGTCGTCATTGTCGCCAGGTGCTGTATTCTTGAGACAGCAGATACCACCATACACGCCCGACGGCACTGACAGGACTGTGTTCCCCGATTCCTCAATCTTCTTGATCATTTTGGCGCTCGGCGTGACCACCATGTCAACACTACCAGCAAGCAACGCGTTTAGGCGTGCGTTCGGATCGGTGATCGCCGTGATCTCGATACTATCGAGATGCTGACCGGTATCCCGCCAATAGTTCGGATTACGCACATGGTTCGACTTCACGCCGGCCTGGAATTCTTCAGTCAGATAGGGCCCCGAGCCCACCAGCGGATTGTCTTTTTTGACGATCTTGGCTTGCGGCTGTGTGAGCTTGAACGGCATATCCGCATCAGGTGAAGACAGGGTCAGTTTGACGGTGTGCTTATCAACCGCTTTCCACTCTTCTACCAAGGTGAAGAAGGCACCTATCGAAGACGGCGATCCCTCTGCAATGTGACGGTTCATACTCCATACGACGTCGTCCGCTGTTAGCGCTGAGCCATCGTGGAATTCAACGCCTTGGCGGATCTTGAAGGTGTACTCTGTCGCATTACTGTTCACCGACCATTCTTCGGCCAACTCAGGATTCACACTCATGTCGCTCCAGATTTGGATCAGGCCATTGTTCTTCGTATTTGCGCGGGTGTAATCGATGGTTGATGTGCCGAGCATCGGATCCAAGGTGTCATCTGGGCCATGCAGGTTCGACGCAAAGGTGACGGAGCCGCCCCGAGTCGGAGTTGCTGCCAACGCGCTGGAAGACACCAATAAACTGCCAGCAGTTGTCGCCGATAAACCGAGCGCACCCATCGCTGCCAGAAACTCACGACGATTGATAAGACCATCGCGATGCATCTGTTGAAATGTTTTAACTTCCTTCATGCTGTCTCCTCCTGTGGGTCATTGAATGTCTAGTTATCTATTGCAAAAGACAGGGACTGGGCAAAAATCCAGACCCAATAGAAATTTACCTCGCATTTCCGAGTCTTTACGATTTCAGTGAAACATATCGGTGCGCCATCCGTCAAATAACCAGAACTTCAGAACGGTGTAGCGGTATAACGGAAGTTTTACCAAGTTTCGTCCCAAATTTATGCAGTTTTATCGACAAAACTATTGGTTTTACCGTACTTTTTTATGTTTTCGTTTTGACCGCGATGTCGATGGAGTTCCGTCGGAATGCCCAAGTCCTGATAAATTGGCACAGGATTGGGCTATTGCGCCCCCTTATTGATGCCGTGATTTACAGGATTCTCCATTCTTCGATATTCCTGCTCCTAGTCGTGCCGTTCGACCAGTCTTATGGCACATGCCCGTGTAGGTACACCCCCGCACTCTTAATTGAGGCCGTCGATGGGGACACGGTCTGGTTTCTTGTCGAGGGCGAAAAAATCAGGGTGCAATTTGCTGATATTCACGCACCGGAACTTTCCCGTACTTCGGAGAATGCCAACTGGTGTGAAGAAGTAAGGAAGGAAGGCCATTCTCGCCCGGGATTTCGTGAGTCAACATCTTACGCCGCCAAAGAAATCCTGCTCGATATTCACGAGATAGATTTGAAGAAGACACTGTCGCAGTCCTTTATATAGACGGCATCAATCTTAGGCAGGAACTCCTTTACCAATACTTAGCGATAGAAGACACGTCTGACTCCACACTTTGGTGTAAATAAAGAACATGAGTCACTTGAAAGCCTGCAATACACTTCAAGCCTCCTTTGAACGGGATGGTTATTACTTCCCGCTTTAAACCTACAAGAAGCAGACGCTCTACGCACAGCGCTCGAGGAGGCTGAACATAAATTCCCGACAGAACTTAATGGGCCGGAATGCTTCCAGACCTACTCACATCTTGCAGTCCCTGCAATTTCACATCTGGCGAAAGATCCGCGCATTACCGATCCAGTGGCTTCAGTGCTTGGCCCAAATCTTCTGTTACTACACACTTCGCTTTTTATCAAGGAACCGATGACGACACAGTTTGTCAGTTAGCATCAAGATCTGACCTATTGGGGGCTGGATCAAACAGATCAAGTCACTGCGTGGCTTGCCGTTACTCCTGCTACAACTGACAATGGCTGCATGCGTTTCGTAGCGGGTTCGCACACTGACTGGGCTGCACACGAAGACCACTACCATCCAGACAACATGCTGTCGCGCAGCCAAGAAATCTCAGTCAAGGTGAGCGAAGAAGACGCGGTTGATGTGGAACTCAAGGCAGGCGAGATCTCGCTCCATCATGGCCGGATGTTCCACGCCTCTCACCCGAACCGCACAGAGGATCGCCGAATCGGCCTTGCCTTTCGCTACATCACGCCATCGATGCGCCAGATCAATCTCGAAGGTGCGACGGCGATGCTGGCCCGCGGTGCAGATAATTACGGCCATTTTGAGTTGATCGACCCACCGACATCTCTTTTTGCGCCAGAAGATATAGCCCGATTGAAGAAAATATTTACCGCCGAGAATTTGATTTATTACCAGGATGCAGCGTACGAAAAGGAACCTGAGCCCTGCTTCATACTCCGAACTAACGAATTGCTGTTCCCTTGAAGAATGTGTAACAGAAGACGCCGCTTTCATCCGTTCGCGTCCGGTGCAGGCCCTCGATTCCATTTTGCCATGCCCGTTTATCGATGAGGCCTAGATCTAAGGATTGTGCTTTGACCCCTTCTACCATCGGAATAATCGTCTTTTTCACAAAACTCTCCCTGAGCTCCGGGGATGTCTGATCAATGTAGAGCATCTTTGGGACAACGCGAATATTCCGGAACCCGCTGGCCTTTATCAAAGGAAACAGTTCACGGCCAATGAGAGAATTTGCGCCAAGCCTTTTTTGCACTTCGATCAGACAATTCCAGGCCTGCGCAGCCTCCTTGGTTTGTGGATGAAAATAACAAGAGCCATGGTCTCCTTCAAAAACAGTGATCGACCCACCTTTTTTCAGATGTTTTTGAAGGGTCATTAAACCCGCCACAGGATCAACAAGGTGCTCCAAAAGATGGCACACAAAGATATGGTCGACGCACTTCTCGTCAATCGGCAAATCGAAGATATCAGCATGCAAAAACTCTACATTCGAAATCTTATTCCGATTGATTGCATCCCGGGCCAGTGCAAGAGAATCTTCGGACCAGTCTATTGAAATGAATTTGGCTTTCCGGCTGTTCTGCGCAAGGGTAAGCGTTTGCGCGCCGACGCCACAGCCCGCCTCAAGTACGACAGAGCCGGGAGGATACGCAGTATCCGGATGGATCAAATCCCTGACGGACCCCGCCTGATCGTACAGTCGTTCTGTTTCCCGTTCTGAATAGCCGTGAACGTAGCTTACGACTTGGTCTGTTGTCATGTCCCGCTGGCCCAAGAATTGTGAGATCGATGTCGTCCCCCAGCAATCATTGGAAGCTCGTATCCATTGCCATTACGCAACCTGACACTACTCGCCGAGAACTGTGATTCGTATGGGAGTCGGATTTCCCTGGTTGCAAGGATTGTTTACTTGCGGGCAATTCGATACCACCGCAAGTGCATTCATCTCCGCTCGCAATTCCACATAGGTACCGGCTGAAGATTCGCCATCAACAAACACGGTGCGGGCGAGTCCTCGCTTGTTATTAACGGGAACATTACAAAAGAAATTGATATTGGGAACGATATCCTGACGGCCCATTCCATAAGTCTTTAGCGCTGCAAGAAAATTTTCTCGGCATCCGGGACTGTCTTTGACATCGTAGAGCAACTTGTTACTCGGCGCGCTACAACATCCCCCGATCGTATCGTGACCACCATACAAATCTCGCACCACAGTGAACATCGGCCGTGCTTCGTCAGAATAAAGAACGTGTGCCTCGGTCAGTTTTAAAGTTCCCGCCGCCTTTAATGTATTCGGCGCATGGTAGCGCTCCTCCCGGTGATCGGCGTTGTAGCACAAGAAATCGACACCTTGATTGCCTTCAATATCCACGATTCTAAGTATTTGTCCATGGGGCACTACGTTGATCCAGTATCCGCCTGCTGGAATGATTTCATCGGATATTGTGGTTTTCATAGGATCGCTTCCCGAAGCAAGAAAAGTCGGTGTCCCTGGTCGTTTGTTCTTCCGAACAGAGACGCCATCACATTCGTCTACAACACCCTTAACATTGACCCCGTGATTGCAGACTGCACCAATCAAAGGATAACTACCCCATATGTTACTCTGTTGTTCAAAATAGAAACTGCTGTTTCAGAATGTCTGAGTAAAGTGCGGTCGACAAGTCTTCACTAAGAGCTTATCTGGAGAATCAATTGAAATCCTTAAACAAGCCACAACAGACCTTCTGTGATTTTCCGTTTGCACCTGACATTCATCAGGTGTCATCGGATGTCGCCATCATCGGGGCAGCACACGGCACACCCTATCGCCCGGGTACCCCCAGCCATGCCGCCAATGCAGCCCATGCGGTTCGTAATGCACTGGCCTGGTACAGCACCAATCCGGAACAGTATGACTTCGACAGCAGAACAAACGTATTTGGAGGCGCCACGGTGGTTGACTGCGGCGATGTACCGGGCGATCTCACCGATGGGGCGAGCAATCGTTCACGCATCGAGGCGGCTGTCTCCGGCATCCTGGCGAGAGGGGCAATTCCCATCCTGCTGGGCGGCGACGATTCGGTACCCATCCCGTTTTTCTCGGCCTACAAGGGACACCACGAGTTCACTGTGCTGCAGATTGATGCCCATCTGGATTGGCGTCACGAAGTTCACGGCGTGACCCACGGATTTTCCAGCACCATGCGCCGGGCATCAGAAATGCCGCAGGTCATCGGCATGGTCCAGGCCGGCGTCCGCGGGCCCGGCAGCGCGCGCAACGACGAACTGGCTGACGCCAAAGCATGGGGATCGATTATCTTCCCTGCCAATGAAGTAGAAACGCATGGCATCGAGCAAGTTGTTGCGGCGATACCGGAACGTTCTAACGTTGTGTTTTCAATCGACGTCGATGGACTCGATCCGGCGCTGGTGCCGGGAATTCTACTGCCCGCACCGGGTGGTATTGGCTATCAGCAAATGATCACGCTGATTCGCGGCGTCGCGGCGCGGGCCACGATTGTTGGCGCTGCCTTTGTCGAGTTCGTGCCGGAAAAAGACGTCAATGGGTACGGAGCGAGGGTCATCGCGCGACTCGCCAGTGTCATCATCGCAACTATCGGGCATCAAAGAATTGACGCAAACTATCCAGCAACTTCATAGGCGGCACCGGTCACGAAACAGTGTGCCTGACACTTGTCGTATGTACACTTAGTCGCTAAGAATAGAACAGTTGCCGACCAACCGTCTTCCACCCAATTGCACACAACCAACCTTGCCCCTTGACATTGATTTTGACGATCGTTCGGTCCTCGTTGTAGGAGGCACCAGCGGCATTAACCTTGGGATTGCCGAGGGCTTCGCCCGTGCAGGGGCGCGGGTCGGTGTTGCCAGCCGGTCGCAGGACAAAGTCGATGCTGCAGTTCAGCTTTTGTCTGGCCACGGCAATCGGGCCATTGGATTTACCGCCGACGTGCGAGAGCCAGATGCCGTTCAGTCCGTGATGGAGGACTTTCATGATGCGTTTGGTGAGATCGATGTCCTGGTGTCTGGTGCAGCCGGGAACTTCCCGGCTCCTGCGAACGCACTCTCGCCGAACGGGTTCAAAGCCGTTGTCGGCATCGACTTACTCGGTACGTTCCACGTACTGCGTTCAGCGTACCCCTACCTGGTAAAACCCGGGGCATCGGTGATCAATATCTCCGCGCCCCAGTCCTACCAGCCGATGGAGTTGCAGGTACACGTGTGTGCCGCCAAAGCCGGCGTCGACATGGTCACCCGGGTACTGGCCATGGAATGGGGCCCCGACGGGATCCGGGTAAATTCTATCGTGCCCGGCCCCATTGCCGACACCGAGGGCATGCAAAGACTCGCGCCGACCCCGTCGATGCGGGATGCGGTGGCAGAGTCGGTGCCGCTTGGCCGGGAAGGAACCAAGGAAGACATCGCCCAAGTGGCCTTGTTTCTGTCCTCTTCCGCTGCGGGCTACATCACCGGAGCCATTATCCCGGTCGATGGCGGCTGGTCGCTCGCTGGCTTTAGTAGCCTCAGTGCGATGATGAAAAAACAAATACGACCTGCCACTGATTAAATGTCAACGATCGTCCACCATGACAATCACGGAGGAACCAATCGGCGTTATTGACTTCGCAATAACTCCGTGTCGTTTTGGTTTACCTCTCCATTAGAATCTAAAGACACTCCATAATCTTCACGTGCACTCTTTTCTGATACGAATCCATTCAGTACATCATGAGCAACCATGACTGGATCTCGATGAAGTGGATTACCAAATCCACCACCACCGGGCAATTCTAGAACCAGAGAATCATCTACAGGAATATTCTGTTGGCCTTTAGGTTTCAGTTTCTTCCCGGTTTTTAAATAAACCTGACCCAGAGCGCCATCTTTACCGCCCTCGCGCCCGCGAGGCGCATGATAAACACGTTCATACATTGCTAAAACATCAAAAGGAATGCCATCAAGGCCGCCAATTTCGATTGTCTGTCCACAGCCCCCGCGATAACGTCCTGGCGCTCCCGAGTTTTCTCGAAATTCTTTTCGCCAGAATACGACGGGCGTGATTGCCTCAGTTGCTTCTACCGGTACGCCTCGCACACCACTTGGGAACGCAGTAGCGCTGAGTCCGTCTTTAGTTGGTCGAGCGCCCATTCCACCGGCATTAAAGTGCAAAAGGTCAAATGTTGGAATGGCACCCTCGTAGGTCTCTGCCCCACTGACCGATTCCCCACCACGTAACTGCAAAATCCATAATGACGCCGAACCCTCTGACGGGCAACCTCCACTTATTGCCTGATGAAGGCATCCAAATACTGTATCTGGCAGAAGGTGACCAATAATGTGTCTTGCCGCTACTGCGAAAGGTCGTTTGACATTAAGAATACATCCATCTGGTGCAAAAAAAGTAATCGGATCTAACGACCCATAATTATTTGGAATATCGGGCGCGACTGCGCATTTCACACCGAAACAGGTGTAAGCCTTTGTGTAATTGAGAACGACATTTATACCGTAATTGCTAGCGGCAGAGGTGCCTGTGTAATCGACATGTATTGAGTCTTCCGCCACAGTGAGCTCCGCAGCTAAGGTGACCGGCTGATCATACCCATCCATAGTTAACTCATTGCGATATTTTCCCTTCTTAAGTTTTTTTATCCTTTCGATGGTTGCCACGCGCGAGTTTTCAATAATAAATTCCGCTAATGATTGAAGGTTGTCGATTGAAAACTCTTCGAGCATTTGAATCATTCTCCGACAACCAATGTCATTAGCATTTGCGAAAGAATAAATATCACCAACAACCTGCCTGGGTTCACGCACATTGGTGCTCAGAATTTCAATGAGAACTTTGTTCACTTCACCTTTTTTAAACAGATGCATGATCGGAATATTGATGCCCTCTTCGAACACTTGTTGAGCATCTGGGCCAAAGCCACGACCTCCTATATCAACAACGTGGCAAGTATTTGCAAAAATACCTACGACTTTTTCTTTATAAAATGTTGGCGTTACCACCGTAATGTCATGCAAATGACCCGATGTTTGCCATGGGTCATTGGTAATAAAAACATCGCCAGGTTCCATATTTTCCACCGGGAACTTTTTAATAAAGTGGACAATCGCTTCGGCCATTGCATTAATGTGTCCCGGCGTACCCGTGACAGCTTGCGCGAGCATTCTTCCTTGATCATCAAAGACTGCAGCGGCAAGGTCTCCCGCTTCACGGACACTTGTTGAAAATGCTGTTCTCACTAGAGCCTGCGCCTGCTCCTCAACCACCGATATCAGGCGATCCCACATAACCTGCATCTTGATCGAAGAGAGGTCAGAAGTTGAATTCTTCATAATCCCTATCTGGAATTCATTCGTTCAAGTACCATGTAACCGCCGTCAATCACTTGACCTTCGAATCGTTGCGTGATCACTGTGGCCGTATCGCTTTCTGTGATGATTGCCGGACCCTCAATCTTAGCCCCCGGCGCAAGCGAAAATCTGTCGTAGACAGCAGCATCATTAAACTCTCCACTTTCTGCATCCATCAACTTTCGAAATTCCTTCGAATCTGGCGCATAGGCATGGGCAGACATTTTGACAGCAAGACCATCAGATCCTTGTGTACTAATCTGTAATGACCAGGTCAATATTTCTATTTCAAGACTTGGTATCGTTCTTCCATATAGACGCGTATATTCAGTTTCAAAAGCAATCGTCAATCGATCCGCTGACTGTGAGTCCAGTTCTGCCTCTTCTAGTTTGACCGGAATTTCAACGCTGACTTCATGCCCTTGGCCGATGTACCGCATAAACGCAGTTCGGATCTCTTTAGTTTTCTGACCCTGGGCCCCTGGTTCCACTACATCAGTGGCTTCTTTTCTCATCGAATTGAGAAGTTGATTTATTCCGTGATAGTCAAGATCGCCTAGTCTTTGATAATAACTACGAATAACTTCATAAGAGACTGGAGCCTGAAGAAACCCAAGGGCTGAGCCTACTCCGGCGTTAGGTGGAATCACGATCTTTTGAATATTCAGTTTTTCTGCAAGTCGAGCCGCATGAATAGGGGCAGCCCCCCCAAACGCAACGATAGTATAGGTTTCAATATCGACTCCGCTCTCAATCGCGTGAACCCGTGCAGCGTTAGACATGTTCTCATCTACAATCTCTGATACTCCAAGTGCAGTATTCGAAGTGCTAAAACCAAGTTTACTGCCGATAGAACTATCTAATGCTTTACTGGCATTTTCTACATTGAGACGGATACTTCCGCCGGCAAAATTTTCAGGATTCAAGCGGCCCAGCAATAAGTCGGCATCTGTCACTGTAGGCGCTACTCCGCCCAGGTCGTAACTCGCCGGACCTGGCTCTGAGCCCGCACTTTCCGGGCCGACGCGAATTCGATTCATCGTGTCAACATCAGCTATCGAGCCACCCCCTGCACCAATTTCTACCATTTCAATTACTGGAATATTGATCGGGATCCCACTGCCCTTCAGAAATCTGTATTCCCGGGCGACTTCGAAGGTTCTGGAAGTATGTGGTTGACCGTCGTCAATAAGACATATCTTGGCTGTTGTGCCCCCCATGTCGTACGAGAGCACCCGCGATAATCCTAACTGTCTTGCTATAAAACTGCTGAATATTGCACCTCCAGCTGGACCCGATTCTACGAGGCGAACTGGAAACCGGATGGCGGTCTCAGGCGTCGTAATGCCTCCTCCAGACAACATCAAAAACAGGGGGCAATCAAGGCCTTGTGTACGTAATTGAGAGGCAAGCGATCGAATATGTCTACTCATGAGTGGCTGCACATATGCGTTTGCGCAGGCTGTAGAGATCCGCTCGAACTCTCTCATCTCAGGAGAGACCTCAGAAGAAAGCGTTACTTCGAGTTCAGGAGCTTCAGCGAAAATGATCTCTCGTACACGTTGTTCGTGAGAATTGTTTCTGTAGCTGTGCAGAAATCCAACGGCTACACTTTGGATTTCCTTTTCAAGCAAATGTGGGATAAGCGCCCGGACTTCGTCTTCATCTAGAGGCTTTAAAATACGACCATCCGCAGCGATTCGCTCAGAAACAACTAATCTTTGCGAGCGCGGGACCAGGGGTGTGGGAAGCTCTATATTGATATCGTACTGTTCGAATCTGTTTTCGTTCCTCATTTCAACAACGTCGCGAAATCCAAAGGTGGTAACCAGCGCAACAGATGCACCACGGCGTTCGATCAGAAGGTTCGTCGCCAACGTCGTTCCATAAATGATTGTCTCCACCTGGCTGGGATTGATCTTCGCTTGGGTTAGAACAGTTTCTATTCCCGCGAGCACCGCTGTTTCCGGGTGAGACTTAGTCGTCAGCGTTTTCGTGGTGAATTGTTTATCACCACACTCTAACGCGACGTCAGTAAACGTCCCGCCAATATCTATAGCGAGCCGCGTTCCAGTTTTTTTGTCCATCCTCATAGATCTCACCTAACGTCCCGCGTTCAGCACACTGGCGGGCGGAAAATAATCTCTAATCCCAATGCCTATCACTCGAGTCATTTGATTACCCATCTGATCCTAGCCAATTACGGTCAGCCTGGTGGATTACTGTCGCTCACTGCAGGATATCGGTAACAAACTACAGCCACCACCGCAATCAGTTTGAATCATCGTCGGACATACCGATTTGCGAACGGTCAAAGTTTCCCCTGCAATCAGAACATCGTCTCTCGCGATTTGACTATCGCCGTCATGACTTCGTTGTAGGGGGCACGAAGACCCACTTCAGCCGCAACGACCGGAACCATGCCGTTGATGGCATCGATTTCCGAGGGTCGGCGATCCAGATGATCCAGCAACATTGATGGTCTTGCTTTCGGCAACTTTTGCCCGAAAGCCGTGATGTACGCCTCCGGGTCATCAAAAGACAATGAGATCCCTTTGGCCTGACCGACTGCATAGGCTTCGAGCCCGCAGCCACTGGCAATTTTCCAGGCGTGCGGATCATCCATCACATCTTCGACGGTGCAGCTAAACACAGTGCACGGCGCGCTGAACGTTACGTTGCAGACGAATTTCTCCCAAATCAACTGTTGAATGTCTTCATAACCGTTCACCGTAAACCCAGCCGCGCGCCAGACGTCGACAACCTGCTCAACCCGAGGAGTCAACCCGCCCTTCATTTCGCCCACGCGAATCAATTCCATGCCGTTGTGGTGCACATGTCCCGGTGCTTTCATCGAAGCGCCGAACCCCCCGGCAACACCGAGCAATATGTTGTCGGGCGGCAGATACTGGCAGATCCGCTCGGCCGCCCCGAGCCCATTTTGGATGGTGAGGATCAGTGTGTCGTCGCGCAGCAGCGGAGGTATGCAGCGGGCTGCAGACTCTACACCGGATGCCTTGGTCGCAATAATCACGAGATCACACAACCCAGCGTCTCCCGCCCGCGTTGACACCTTGAGCTGCTTCACTACACGGTCACCGCTTGCGCCTTCGATCCTAAGGCCCTCTTCACGAATCGCATCGAGGTGATCTTCTCGTATATCGATCGCCCACACCTCGTTGCCCGCATCTGCGAGAAGGCCCGCGTAGACTGAGCCCATCGCGCCGACCCCAATGACTGCGATCTTCATCCGCTATCCGTTCCTGACGTGCGTGGACCTGAGAGGCGTGCGTAGCCATATCAACGTCGCAGCGATCATCGTAACCACAGCGACGTCTCCACCAGTTTCTCCTGCCACGAATTACACCGCTTTGGATCTATGCCCGATCGAGTTCCTGCAGGCAGTCATCGGCAAGTGGCTGAATGGCCGAAAAATCCCGATGAGCACGCCATTCCGTGCGCTTGAATCGGCGGATGTGATTCGACACTGCACACAGGCTCAAATAGACGATGGTGCGGCCAAAAGGACTGATGTTGGGCGGGCTCGCATGCACCAAGTTACTGTGGAACATAATGACCGAGCCCCGCTTGCCAGTCGGTGCTTCGATCCCGGCTGTGTCCGCCAGGTTACCGACTGTTTCCCGATCAAGCGTCCACAAGGGGTATGACGTGGTTTCGACATCATGTCCGGCAGGCAATACCCCGCATTTGTGGCTGCCGGGGATAAAGAGTAATGGTCCGTTCGCCGCGGTTACATCGTCCAAGAACACCGCAATGTTCATTGCCCGCGGTTCGGGCATTTCGTCGTCGCGATGCCAGGTTCCGAAATCCTGGTGCCACTGCCAGACTTCACCATCAAACGCTGCTTTTGCATTGATCTTGAACTGGTGCACGTAAACATCTTCGCCGAGGATCTGAACCACGGGTCCGATCAATCGGGGGTGGGCACCCAGGCGGCGGAAACCTTCGTTATAGGTATGGGCGGCAAACGCGGTGCGGGGGACTCCGCTGGATTCGATCACCACCTCTTCCCGTTTAAGCCCATACACCCGCTCGGCTTCTCTCCGCAAAACCGAGACTTCATCCGGGCGAAAACAGTCGGGAAAAAACAAGAACCCCTGTTCGTCGAACTGTATCAGTTGATCGGCTGTCAGCTGCATGGAACGCGATCCCGGCTGTGATATTGATCGTTGGCCGTGGGCATTGCCTGAAGTGTAAGGCAATTTACGGCCATCCGGCAGTGCCGTTGCCCTCGGAATGGTCACGGCTCGTTACGGCAACACCCGAGGCTTTCGAACCTTGCTTCGCCAATCGAGAGAAATTGGGTACATCTGTAGTTTACCGA
>Ga0208113_1000403_pt1 | contig 21937 bp, 20 predicted proteins | sample Knorr_S7_td_NADW_FD_185598 | JGI IMG/M metagenome (GOLD analysis project Ga0208113, IMG submission 185598) | Marine microbial communities from Southern Atlantic Ocean transect - Knorr_S7_td_NADW_ad_2505m_LV_A (SPAdes) (version 2) | ecosystem: Environmental > Aquatic > Marine > Oceanic | place...
GAACGCGGTATCATAACTGCCTCTCCAGTCGAAGATGACCGCCCCCAGCGCCGCGCCTAACCCTCCGGCCACCTGATGCACCATGTTTATCAATCCGCTGATGGTCCCCAGCTTTGACGTGCCGAATATGTTGCTCACGAACACCACTGTCAGCGGCGCCGTCATCGTGAACGTGAACCCGTAGAGCAGAGCGAAAACCGTGATGCTGGCCGTGTCCTGGAATATGGGTATGTAGGCGAACAGGCCGATCCTCAGTAGAAAACACAGGACTGTCGGCCTCGCAGCGCCCATCTTGTCAGACATCGCCCCGGAAATCAGCACGCCAGTCAGCCCCAACAGCCCCATGAACGCCAGTATGTTGCCTGCAAGAAACTGGGAAATCCCCTGATCCTGAGCGAAGGCCACAATGTGAGTTGCTATGAAGAAGTCCTGCGCGCCGCATGCAGCGTACAGCGCGACCAGCAACATGAATTCTCTGGACTTCAGCGCCTCCCTCAGAGGCAACGGCGTGTCAGGCGCCATCGGTTCGTCAGATGCAATGACAGCCGTGGTGGGCGATATTGGAGGATGAGACCGTATGACGGTTAATGCAACCGGAAGCACCACAACGGCGTTCACGGCTCCCAAAATGGCATAAGAAGTTCGCCATCCGAGCGAGTCCAAAAACGACGCCATCAGCACAATGATTACCAACTGGCCGATTCCGTTGCCTGAAATCGCCGCACTGGCGGCCAGCCCCCGACGCTCTGGGAACCATCGACTCATCAACACGCTGACCGGAGCCACCGACGACGCGGCGTGCCCCACCGCGAACACCAACCCATACAGCACATACAACTGCCAGGCCGCGTTTATCTGCCCCATCAGAGCGATCGCCGCCGCCCCGACCACGGTGCCTATAGCTATTATGACCCTGATGCTATACGTGTCGATCAGCCGTCCCACAATAGGCATCGTCAACGCCGACACCACCATGAAAATTGTGAAAGCGGATGTCAGAGCCGAACGGCTGAGGTCCAGGTCCTCGCTCATGGGCTTGAGCACCAATCCGAAGGCCATCCGAGTGCCGCTGCTGAAGAACAGCACGGTGAAACCCGAGGCCAGAATGACATGGCTGTAATCTAGTCGTCTTCGAGTCTTTTTCATAGCTGGCCGCATTCTCTTACACATAGCCTTCGGAGACAAGCGGGGCCGCTGTATTCTCAACACGTCTTGCTGACAGCTTGCCGCTGCCTGGACGTGTCCGATTCTCAGGCGTATCATTCTGCCGTGCCCAAAAAACTCCAACCAGGAGAGTGAAATGACATCCAGTGTCAGCGATGTGGTGATTGTGGGCGGCGGAATTGTGGGAATTGCCACCGCTTACTTCCTCGCCAAGTCCGGTGTGAAATGCACAGTGATCGAGCGTGACGCAGTCGGCAGTCACGCCTCGGGATTCGCCTATGGCGGTCTCAGCCCCACCGGCGACTCAGATGCCTCAGGCAACCTTCTGCCCGACGCCCAGGTCTCCAACGAAGGGATGCGCCTGCATCGAGAGTTCGCGACCAGCTTGCAGGCTGAGACAGGTATCAATACCGAGTTTCGAGAACGACCGACGTTGTCTCTGGCTTTCACAGAGCAAGAAGTCCGAACTGCCAAAGCCCATGTTTCAAAGCTCGGCCAAATCGAAGGCTGGACGGCCCGATGGCTCGATGCAGCCGACGCCAGAGCCATTGAGCCTCGTATTTCCGATGAAGCTTTGGGTGCGATCTATTCCGAGGGAGGCGCCGACGTGGAGCCGTACCGCTTCGTCCTTGCGCTGCTGGGCGCGGCCGAGAATCTCGGCGCCACCATACGCCACGGCGAGGTGACAGGTCTCAAACGCGAAAGCGGCCGAGTCACTGGCGTCGTTCTGAACAATGGCGAGGTCTCTTCGGACTGCGTGGTTCTGGCCGCTGGCCCGTGGACCGGAGATGCGTCCTCATGGCTGAACATCCCCATCAACATCAGCCCTCTGAAGGGCCAGATTCTGAGGCTCCGCGCTCCGGGCACGCCTTTCCGAGTCTCGATAGGCTGGGACGGCAACTACGCGACAACCAAGCCCGACGGCCTCCTGTGGACAGGCACCACTGAGGAGGAGGCAGGCTTCGACGAGAACCCCACGCCCGAAGCCCGCGACCAGATCATGACATCCCTCCTGAAGATGATTCCGTCTCTGGAAGACGCTCAACTGGTCCAGCAAACGGCATGCCTGCGTCCTCTGGCCGACGACGGCCAACTGGTTCTTGGGGGTGTGCCTGATTGGGACGGCGTGTACGTCGCCACCGGAACCGGCAGAAAAGGCATTCTTCTGGGGCCGGCCATGGGTCTCATCACCTCGGATCTGATAACGAAGGGCGCCACCGACATCCCCATCGAGCAGTTCTCGCCATCGCGCTTCGCTCGATGACGCCCTGATTCCGAGGCCGACAACCATCCACCCGTGAGCCACCAGAGGGGAAACTGCGTCATTGAGTGCTAAAGAAACGCCACTAGAACGCCTCCAACTGCATGCGCGTGAGTGGTCTAAATACACGCTCGCCTCGGCTATCGTCCAACGCACCCGTGATAAGCACAAGCAGAAACGACAGCCAGGCGTAATCAGCCAGGCTCAGGAATTCTTCACCACGATAACAGGGGCCGATACCGACGTCTGTTCGTCCCGATGGACGCCCTTTCTAAAATAGCTGTTGAGACCTAGAACGGGGGCAGACGTGAACCAAGCCAACTCAGCCGAGGCACTCAGGAACAGCTTTACCTGGCATTGAGATTCGGCCTGATTCGCGAGTTCGGAGAGCAGGCCGAACGGCTGACCGTGGTAGGGGACGAGGCGTTGGTGAACTTCGATCCTCTCAGACAGCGGAGGGCGGCTGAAGCCTTCGCGTCACTGTCGAAAACCAACCAGGTGCTGATATTCACGTGCCACCCGCAGATGGTGGAGCTATTCACCAGTGTCGCCCCGGACGCTCAGGTCATCAATCTCTCAGAAATTACTGCCTGAATCGAATCAATCTGGTATCCTGACCACATAGCTGACGGCTGATAGCTGACGGCTGATTACTCCAAGCGAGGTGTTTCGTCATGGCGACGGTGTACATCCCTTCGTTGATGCAAAAGTTAACCGACGGCCAATCCAAAGTCGAAATTGAAGGCGCCACCGTCCGCCAGTTGATCGCGCAACTCGAAAGCCAGTTCCCAGGCATGAGGGAACGGTTAGTTGAAGACAACCGCATCAAAGGGAACATTTCCGTCGCCGTGGACGGCGAGATCACGCCTCTGGGAATGCTGGAAAAGGTTGGCGAGAACAGCGAAGTCCATTTCCTGCCCGCCATCGCCGGCGGCGCATAAGTATCTCACGCGGGAGGGTTTGAAACCCTTCCCTACCAGTTTCGGGCATCCTCACGAAAACCCTTCAAGACCCTCATGTCGCCATCTTCGGAGCATGTCCAATTTGTCTTGCTGGGCAGAGTCGAAGCATGTGATTGCCTGAAGCTCAACCGTCCCCATATTCACAGTCAGATTCTTCACGTTCGTTCAGATTGACGAGGGTGACGAGCAACCAGATGATTTGCTTCGCCGGTCGTGATAGGATTCTTTTGCCGCCATCGACGGCAACCTACCGCAAAACACAAAAACCAAAGGAGCAAACTAGATGTCAGACGACGTGATTCGAGGCGTGATCGTTCCCGTCCTCACTCCATTCAACCCCGACGAGACCGTTGACGTTGAGTCCCTCAAGAAGCTGGTGGACTACCTGATCGACAACGGAGTCCACGGCATATGGGCCTCCGGCACCACCGGCGAGTTTGGAAATATGTCCGACTCAGAGCGCATCAAAGTCATCGACACTGTGGTCGAGCAAGTGAATGGACGAGTCCCCGTGATTGGCAACGTCTCCGGCGGAAGCACTCAACTTACCGTGTCCCTCGCTCAACAAGCGAGCGAAAGTGGGCTTGATGGAATCGCCGCAACGCCGCCCTACTACTATCCCAATGCTCAGGACGAACTGCTGGACCACTATCGTTACATCCAGGATCGGGTTAGCCTGCCGCTATGGGTGTACAACATCCCCCAAACAGTCAAGACAGCCGTGGCTCCTGAGACAATCGCGACACTGGCCGCCGAAGGCTCGGTTGTGGGAGTCAAGGACAGCTCCGGCGCCGGCGAGCTTCTGGCTCAGTTGAACGTGCTTTGCGAGCAGGGCGAGATTTCGCTGCTGCGATTCTTGGGCACAGCTTTCCGTGTGACCTCTGCCGGCGCAGTGGGCGCGCAGGGCGTGATTCCGGGAATCGCCAACCTTATACCTGCCATATGCGCCCAGGGCTGGGAGGCCGGAGAGGCAGGCGACGCCGACGGCATTCGAGAAGCCAACGCAGGCGTGATTGTGGCAGGCAAAGCCTCGCGAATCGCCCAGGGTGGCAGCGCCAACGCCGCCGCTTTCGGGGCCATGAAGGCATCACTCAAGATTATGGGAATCTTGGAGCATGACACCCTCTCCAAGCCTTTCCGTCCTCTCGCTAACGAGGAAAAAGAGCAACTGCCGCCCATCCTCAAGGAGCTTGGCCTGCTGAATTGAGCAACCAGGGTTCTCAACTAGCGCCAGACGACCCTCAGCCGGATGACCGCTTCGTAACGGTGCGAGGCGTCCGACTGAGGTACGCGGATTGGGGCGACAGCGGGCCGCTCATGTTGCTGCTACACGGGGACATGCGAACGGCCCGAAGTTGGGACGCTGTGGCTCGTGACCTGTGCAACCAATTCCACGTTCTATCCCTGGACTCCCGAGGTCACGGCGATAGCGATTGGCCGACCACAGGATACAACTTCGCCGAGCGCGCAAAGGACCTGGAGGCGTTCTGCGACGCCCTGAATCTCAGGAACGTGCTTGGCGTCGGACACTCAACAGGCGGGGTGGTGATGAGCCTGCTGGCCGACACACGGCGGGACATCTTCGAACGTCTGACACTGTTGGAGCCGATGGTGACGGTGAATGAGAAGTTCCAGCGGATGGTCTCCGCAAGAGCGACCAGCCCACGCCGGACCTGGGGCAGTCGCCCGGAGCTTTACGACTACCTGAAGGCTCACCGAATGACCGGACGTTGGAGGGAGGACGTCATTCGCGACGTCGTGGCCCACGAAGCTGTGAAGCTTCCCGACGGCAGGCTTGACATGAAGTGGTCGACCGACTCTATGAAATGGTCGGAACGGGAGGGCGACTATCTCGACCTCAAACCAATATTCCGGCGACTGGACATACCCATCCTGTTCATCTCCAGCGAAGGGCGCGCCGATGGATTCGTCGAACTGGACCCGGTGATGGCGGAACTGCCGGACTTCTCCATGCTGAAAATCCGAAACACCGAACACAATATGTACATGAACAGGCCGGACGCGATCTCCTGGGCCATCAACGCATTTGTCCAGGGCCAAGAGGTATCGGGCACGATTTAGAGTCTCGGCATACGGTCTCAGATGAGGCTACAGCCCGCCAAGTCAAGACTGCTTATAACCCCAGATCAGCGCTCCTCGCTTTGTAAGCGTCAACGGCGTTGACCGACCAGTATTGCCCAATATTCGCGCCGCCACCGAGGAAACGCTCAGGGTCTTCGTCATAATCTCTTCGTAGTGGTCATCTGATCACTATCGTCTGACTCCGCTTGAGCTACCTGCCGGTGAACTTCAAAATCGTGCCCATGTCTCCCACAATCCAGCCGTTGTCCGGGTCTGTGAATGCCACGCCGCGGAGAATCTCGTCAGTGCCTGTGACCTGTGATTTCCAATTCACGCCACCGTCGGTGGTGTAGACAATCGAGCCGAAGGACCCAATGGCCCAACCCCTCTTGGCATCCAGGAATGCCAGATCCCACAGAAAGCGGCCTGTCCGGGCGTCGTGTCGCTCCCATGTCTGGCCTCCGTCTATCGTTCGAGCCACCATGCCATCTGTCAGGAACTGGCTGAACTGGAGTCCGCCGCTAACGTCGCCGCTGCGGCCCCGCGATCCTGCGATCCATCCGTTGTTCTCGTCAACGAAGAATATGCTCTGTTGGCCGATGGCGGCCCCGCTGGCGCCGGACCGAAGCTCCCACGACCTGCCTCCGTCGAAGGTGTGGAACACTCCGCCGCCTGAGAACGGTATCCAGCCTCGATTGGAGTTCAGGAAAAACATGTCCGAGCGGATGGAGGTGTTGCTCAAAAACTCGCGAACCCACGTCTCACCGCCATCGACCGTCCTGAGAATGCCGCTGCCTCGCTCGGTGAGTATGAGGCCTGCTTTGGAGTCGGTGAAGGTGACGCTTGCCAGATTGAGACCCAGGGTAATCTCCTGACTGGCCTGTGTTTCCCAGGTCTGGCCGGCGTCGGCAGTGTGGATGATGAGTCCTAGCTTTCCAACAACCCACCCCTCTGTGGCGGTCTGGAAGTCGAGGCTGGTCAACTCCAGTTGAGTCCCGGCGTTCTGACCTTCCCAGGTCTGGCCGGCGTCGGATGTATGCAGGATCGTGCCATTGCCGCCGACCGCCCACCCCCTTAGAGAGTCCACGAAGTCAACGGCGTTTAGATTCGAGTCCGTGCCGCTATTCTGTATGCTCCAGACCCCGGGAGCGTCAGACGCTGGCGCGGCATCGCTGTCATAGCGCGCTGTGACGACAAACGTCGCCGTGATCAAGGCTGCCACAAAAATTGCCGCTCCAACCAGCACTTCCAAGGTGGGTTGACGAGTGTAACGGAAACCTTTAAGCAATCAGGTCTCCTGAACCCGTAGGCAGAACTCCGAATTTGCGAGCGGCATCCGCGGACAGACGGAACCCCCTCTTAATGGCTGGAAACACCGGCAATATAATTATGGACGCACTTCCTCCATGAGGTTATTCTACCCCACGATAGAGGATTTACGCTCCAGTCACACTGGAATCATACTCACGCACATCGTTGAGATCACGCAAGGCATCGCCGACGAAGTTTGTGGACAGCACTACCATCATTATCACCAGTCCGGGGAACGTCGCCAGCCACCATGCGCTGGAGAAAAACGGACGTGCGTCATTCAGAACGCTGCCCCATGTCGGAGTGAGCGGCGACACGCCCAAACCCAGGAAGGTCAGTCCTGACTCCAACAAAATGGCAGCGGCGAAGAACACAGAAGACAACACGATGACCGGTGGCAAAGCGTTGGGGAAGATATGTTTAATCATCAATCGAGCGTCGGTGACTCCCAACGCCCTAGACGCCAAAATATAGTCCTCCTCTTTGATAGCAAGAACCATACCGCGAATGACGCGCGCGAAGTCGTCGATGTATGCGAGGAATATAGCGAAGATGACGTTTTGAAGTCCCAGTCCGAAGATGCCCACGAGCATCACCGCGATGATGAAGTTGGGGAACGCCCACTGGATGTCGATGTATCGCATGACGATCATGTCCACCCAACCACCATAGTAGGCAGCCAGGACGCCCAGAGGAATCCCGACGAGGCCTGCCAATGTCAGTCCGAACAACCCCACGATCATCGATACACGGGCGCCGGATATGAGGCGACTTAGTACATCTCTGCCTAGATTATCGGTTCCGAAGGGGTGGCCGAGGGTCGGCCCTTCAAGCAACTCAAAACCCTGGATCTGAGGATCATAGGGGATATTTGAGACTATGCCAATGTCCCATTTGGCATCGAGTTCAGCGATCTGTGTATATCCTGCGGCCAGCACAAATAAGATCAGGACCACAAGCCCAAACATCGCCCTTTTGTCACGAGAGTAACGACGAGCGTATACCTTAAACCCCCTACGATTGCGCCTGCTCAAACCCAGGTCAGCTTCTAGCGCTGCTTGAGATTCTTGACTCATTATGCGATGCCCCTCAGTCGGTGTAGCGAATTCTGGGATTAACGAATGCGTACAGAATATCCACTATGAAGTTGGCCAATATGAACAGCACCGCGGTTAGCAATATAACTCCCTGCACTATCGGGTAGTCACGTCCAAGGATAGAATTCACCAACAGCCGTCCCAGGCCATTGATCGCAAACACGACCTCTATGATGACCACGCCGTTCAACAACAGAGCGAGAATTATGCCCATGACCGTAATCACAGGGATCAGGCTATTGCGAAAAGCGTGACGCCAGATGACCACGCGCTCTTGCATCCCTTTAGCGTAGGCGGTTCGGATGTAGTCTTGGCTCAACGTTTCCAGCATGGCGGACCGGGTCTGTCGCGCTAGAATTGCGGCGGAACCGGTCCCAGTGGCAATCGCCGGAAGGATAAGGCGGCTGAACCAAGCCCAGAAATGAACGCCGTCTTTGTCAAACAGAGGCATATAGCCAAATACCGGCAGTAGCCCCAGCCAGACGCCGAATACTAGAATGAGCAGAACTCCCAGCCAGAATCCGGGCATAGCAAGACCAAGGAAAGCAATGAGGGTCGCGCCATGATCCCAGATCGAATATCGGCGCGTGGCTGATATTATGCCTGCGGGAATGCCTATCAAGATGGCGATCACGAAGGACACAAATGCGAGAGATAGACTGCGAGGTATGGCCGTTTTGATCTGATCAACGACTGGCAATCTCAGGTAAATGCTATCGCCCAAGTCTAGTTTCACGATAGATTTTAGGTAAAAGAAATACTGGATCGGTATAGGCCGATTCAGCCCCAACCTATTCTTTATCTTTTCGATGTTTGCCGGATCACCCTCGTTGCCCACCATTGTGGTGACCGGGTCTCCGGGCAACGCTCGAATAAAAAAGAATGTCAGCGTCGCTGTGGCCCAGATGGCAAATAGAGAAAACAGGAATCGACGTAACAGGTATCGCTGCATGATTAAATTCGCTTTATCTGAGGACTCAGGGTCACACGGTTACCGGTTATCGGGGTTCTTATGATAAACGAGTTTCGGGAGGCCGTCATCAGTTGATGGTCGGCCTCCCGAATTTGGTCAGTTACCCAACCGTGGGCGAAAACCCACCTGGAACGTTATCGATCAATCCAGACCGCGCCCAACTGTCGCAGAGCGTGAATCCAGACATAACCCTTGATATCGTTCTTGTAGGCGGTGCGCTGCATCGGGTGGAACGTGAACACGCCGTGGAAGGTCTTGTCCATCTGCGCGCTGAGTTCCAGGATGAAGTCCAGGCGGTCGTTGATGTCCACAGCCGCCTTCTGCTTGAGATTCAGGCGGTTGACGATCTCGTCGTTGTACCCATAGGTATTGAACTTGGCGCCGTCGGCGAACCAGTCGTCGATAGCATCATCAGGGTCAGGATCGCCGCCTGAGCCGCCCAAGAAGGCGTCCCATTCGCCAGACGCGCGCCTGGGCTGATAGACCGAATACTCCACCAGGTCAGGGACCAGTATGACGTTGAGCTCTTCCTTCAAAAGCGCTCCCAGAACCTCCAGGACAACCTTGTTGCCCGTGGTGGACATGACCTTGACCTCGAAGCCATCGGACAGTCCGGCGTCGGCCATGAGCTGGCGGGCGCTATCGGGATCGTGGGCCCGCAGGCTGGTGCCGCTCAGGTCACGGAAGTAGAACTTCTCTCCTGGTGGAATCGCGCCGTAAGCAGGAACCGCACGGCCCTGGAATGCCCGTTCGAGGAACACATCGCGGTCGAGCGCTCTGCCCAGAGCGTAAACCACGTTGATGTCGTCCCAGGCAGCGGATGAGTAGCCGCGCTTCTCTTCACGGTCACCACGCATGTTAAAGGCAAGCATCTGGAAGCCTACGTCTGGGGTCATGTTAACGATGATGTCCTTGTCGTCTTCCAGACGGTCGAAGAACTGGGTCGGGAATCCATAAATCATGTCAACCTGACCAGTTTCCAGGGCTGCGATCAGCGTGTTGTCCTCTGGGATGTTGTAATGCGTGAGCCTGTCAACACAAGGCACGCTTGGGTCGTAGTAAGTGTCTCGGGCTGCCGACAACTCCAAACGCTCGCCGAAGACATGCTCGTCGACCCTGAAGGGGCCTGCGCCAACTGGTATACGGTTGAATCCGCCTTCGCCGACTTCGGCGAGGGTCTCTTTGTCAGACAGGGTCATTACGCGACCACTGGCCCGCTCGACAACCTTAGTCAGGAAGGATGCCCTGGGGAACGCCGCCGAAATTTCCAGCGTGTAGTCGTCGATCTTCACCGGTGTTGAGACGCCCGCTAGCCCCTTGGTATGAAGGGACTGAGTTGCTGGGTCAAGCTGATGCTCGTATGTGAATACCCAGTCGTCAGCAGTGACCGGTCGTCCGGTGTGGTACTTGGCGTTCTCGCGCAATTGGAACGTGTAGGTGAGCAAATCGCTGGAGACATCCCAACTCTCTGCCAAGTCTGGAACAGGCCTCAACTTGGGGTCCAACTGCACCAACCCAGACAGAACTTCTGCGGTTATCGAGAACTGGATAACCTGGTTGACTGTCGGCGGGTTAAGGTTCGTGAACTCAGTTATGCGGTTACCTAGCTTAAGGTGGCCGCCTCGGGTTTCGCAACCTGCCGCAAGGTCGCTCCAGAACGTGAGTCCGGTGGACTCTGCTACCGCGGGTCCAGTCGTTGTCCGGCTGGGGCTGGGTCCCACACCGGATACTGGCGCTGGCACCGCAGTGGCTGCCGCCACTGCTGCCGCTGCCTGTGCTGCGGCAGCGGGCGCGGCTGCGGCGGGCGCTACGGGCGCTACGGGCGCCGCGGCCGCGTGCATCGGCGCGGGGGCTAGCGCGGGGGCTGCTGGCACGGGGGCTGCAGCCGGAGCCGCAGCAGGAGCGGCGGCGGGAGCGGCAGTGGATTTATCGTCTGCTGTACATGCCATGGCAACGATGGCAACCGTCAGCGCCATCAAGCCTATTAAGAATCTCTTCCCTGCAATACGAGGCAACATATGCCAGACCTCCATCTATTCCATTTTCCAATTTACTAAATCGCCACAACCCCGATTCGGCTTTCCCGATCTCAGTGTTAAGCAAGCGTAAGTAGAACTCAAAATCCTGAAACGCATTTCTCCACCGAGATGCCGGATTTTACGCACAATTCCGATTATATGTCAACCCTAGTCTGACAATGGCAGTTCTGCATTTTCGACGTGTTTGGCGGCTCCGTCAGGTTTTCAGCGACGGCAAACTCAACTCTTTCCCTTTCACGCAATAATATCTTCCCAGCCACATGAAAGCCGCCCAGGGTCAAAATAGAGCTCTTCTTCCATGTCAAGTCACAACTTCCCTCTCTAGCATTAAGTGGTTGCGAATAAAATTGGACGAGGGTTATAATCGCTCCACTATGAAAAATCACACGCGATTGTCACTGTTGATCTTCTTTTTGGTCGCTGGAGTTCTGGCTGCTTGTAGTAGCGCAGACCCTAAGGATGGTTCGTCGTCACAGGCGGCCGCCGCGTCTCAACCGGAAGCATCCGGACCTCTGCTATGGAACATCCTTCCCCAATTCCCGCCCAGGGACGAGGTGATTAGCCGCCGTCTGTTGGGGCTTAACGATCTGACCATGGTGGACGCGAACACCGCCTGGATCGTTGGAACTGACGGTGGAATCGGCTACACAACCAACGCAGGTATAGACTGGGTGCTTCAAAAGACGGGAACCGCCGTAAACCTCACATCTGTGTCCTTCGTGGACGCTACGCAAGGTTGGGTTGTGGGAACAGCTGGCACCCTTCTGCACACCATTGACAGCGGGACCACCTGGACTCCGTTGGAAGGCATCAAGGGCGTATTCACGCTGGATGGAATAGATTTCGTCAACGCCACCACTGGGTGGACCGTCTCTGACACCGGCGGCGTTTATATGTCATCTGACGGCGGGGTCTCGTGGACCAAGCAGGAAAGCAATACCAAACAAGACCTCATCGACATCGTAATGCTAGACGACGGCCAGAATGGCTGGGCTGTGGGCTGGTCGGGAACTATCATTCACACCGCGGACGCCGGAGCCACCTGGACAGAGCAGAACAGCGGCGTGGCCGGGATACTAAACGGCGTTTGGTTCATTGATGCGAACATCGGCGCTATCGCTGGGAGCGAAGGCACAATTCTCCGCACCGCTGACGGCGGCGTCACCTGGACTCAACAGACCAGCAACACCACAGCGGACTTGATTGGAATTTTCTTCTTCGATGCGCAAAACGGCTGGGCCGTCGGTTCCAAGAACACCATAATGAACACCACCGATGGCGGAACCACATGGACGCAGCAGAAAACATCCACCGCATCGGACGCCATCAGAGCGGTCGTGTTCACCAGTCTTGACAGTGGCCTATCCGCTGGAAGCGGCGGTCATATCTGGAAGTGGGGAACGAAGTTAGAGGAGTAAGCATGCCAGAATTCACGACCCGACCAACGATTATGGGAACCAGAGGAGTTGTAACCTCGGGCCACTATCTGGCAACCGCCGCAGGCTTCCGCATCATGGAGCAGGGCGGCAACGCCATCGACGCCGCTGCGACAATGTGCTTTTGCCTGAACCTGCTAGAGCCTCAGAGCAACGGCATCGGAGGCGAGGTGCCCACCCTTATATACTCTGCCAAAGAGCGCAGGACGTTCGCCGTCAGCGGCATGGGCTGGTCTCCTAAAAATTTCACTATTGAATGGTGCCGCCAGAACGGCGTGGACTTGATTCCTGGCGACGGCTACCTCCCTGCCACCGTTCCTGGTGTTGTCGGGGCGTGGGCCGCCGCTGTCAGCAGATTCGGCACGATGAGCTTCTCACAGATACTTCAGCCGGTCATCGAGCTAGCCGAAAACGGCTACCCGGTCTATCAGCGAATGCACGACAGGCTGGAGCAATTCTCGGAACGGTTCCGCAGTCTCTACCCCACCACCGCCGCCATATATCTCCCCGACGGAAAGGTGCCAGAGGTGGGCCAGATAATCCGAAACCCCGACTTCGGCAAGTCCATGAGGATCATGTGTGATGCCGAGGACGCAGCCAAGTCTCAGGGCCGGGTCGCGGGCATCGAGGCCGCGCGAGACGCATTCTACAAAGGGCCCATAGCCAAACGCATAGCCGAGTTCATCCGAGAGAACCCGGTCATGGACGCCAGCGGCGAAGCCCACGCAGGCCTGCTCTCAGAGGAGGACATGGCCGAGTGGGAGGCAACCATCGAACAGCCAGTGACTTACGAGTACAAGGGCTTGGACGTCTACAAATGCCCGCCCTGGACTCAGGGGCCTGTGTTCCTGCAACAGCTTGCCATTCTGAAAGGCTTCGACCTCCAGGATCAAGGACATAACACTACTGAATACCTGCACACGGTAGTCGAGTCGGCCAAGCTGGCCTTCGCTGACCGCGACACCTACTACGGCGACCCACTATTCGACGAAACTCCACTGGGCATGCTCCTCTCCGAGGATTATTCGGTGGGACGGCGAGAATTGGTCGGCGAGAAGGCGTCGATGGAATTCAGGCCTGGCGACCTAGGCGGCGGAGTGCCGGACTACGCCCTGGCGTCGGTGGCGGACGACAACCGGCGCGCTCTGGGCATCGGAGCCAGAGACGTCCAAGACCTGGGATTCGACCACGCCCATGTGGGCGACACAACCCATCTGGACGCCGTGGACAGCGAGGGCAACATGGTTGCCGCAACGCCCAGCGGCGGATGGCTAGGCACATCTCCGATCATTGAAGGGCTGGGATTCCCTCTGGGGACCCGAGGCCAGATGTTCTACCTCAACGCCGACAGGCCCAACGCGCTTGCTCCACACAAGAGGCCCCGGGCAACCCTCACGCCATCTCTTGTGATGAAGGATGGCGAGCCGTACATGGTCTTCGGCACCCCTGGAGGCGATGCCCAAGACCAATGGACACTCCAATTCTTCTTGAACTACGTCGAGTTCGGCATGGAGCTTCAAGAGGCCTTAGATGCCCCGACGGTGCATTCGGTCCACTTCCCGTCGTCTTTCTATCCGCGAGAGGCGTTCGCCGGACGCGTTTTCGCAGAGTCTCGGCTCGATCAGGAAGTGTTCAGCAATATGGAGGGCCGAGGCCACGAGATGGTCAAAAACAGTCCATGGCAGCATGGCAAGCTTATGGCCATCCGATTCCACAAGGACACCGGCCTGATCGAGGGCGCAGTGTCGGCCAAGGGGAACATCGGCTACGCCCTGGGCTGGTGACCCCTCTCACGCCATCCTGAGACCGCGGTCGAAGGGTCGTCGTCCGTAGAACAACGATTGTTTATCAGGCGACCAGACCCTTCGGGTCGTTCAAAAACAGGTCATCTCTAGCGCCTGTCGCTTCTTCTTTTGTTCATCTTTCATTGCATCACTTGACGCTCCGATATAACATCACGCCCACACCCATTCGATCAGGCGAATCGTTGGTCTCACAAGCAAGAAAATCCAGTTCTAAGTTCCGGATGTTCGTCGCTTTGCGTCACCGGGAGTTCCGAAAATACTTCTACAGCATGCTGTGGCAGTCGTCCGGCTACGCAATGCAGTTTCTCATCGCGGGTTGGTTGGTGCTTGAGCTTACCGATTCTGGTTCGCAGCTTGGCTTCGTGATTTTCCTGTACGGAATCCCAAACCTTGCCCTCATGCCTCTGGCAGGAATCGCCGCCGACCGTATGGATCGTCGTCAGTTCTTGATTATCAGCCAGGCGGCGGTGACCTTCACCCTAGTGGCGTTAGCGACACTGACGATGATGGAACAGATAGCCATGTGGCATGTGTACGTCGCCGTCACAATGCTTGGGGCTATCCAGGGCTTCGTCATGCCTGCCAGCATGGCGATAGTGGCTGATCTGGTCGAGCGTGACGACATCCTCAACGCAAATTCGCTCAACTCGGCGGTGTTCAATGGGACACGAATTTTGGCTCCTTTCGTCGCGGGGGTAATCGTCGAGATGGCGGGTATCGGCGAGGCGTTGTTCGTTAACGCCGCCTGTTTCGGGCTGGGGACCATCCACATCTGGAGTTTGCGAAACGTGCCCTCCTACGATTCAGCCACCGAGACGAACGTCTTGGGGAACCTCCTGGAAGGGCTAAAGTTCACCGTCAAAACACCTGCGGTGTTCGGCATCGTCGGCATGGGTTTCGCGTTCGGATTTTTCGGAGCGGCCTATTTGCAAATCCTGCCCGCCTTCGCGAAGGACGTTCTGGGTCTCGATGCTGTAGGAGCAGGATTGTTGCTTTCCGCCTCGGGGGCCGGCTCGCTGGTGGGCAACCTGGCTCTGGCGGCGCTGGGCAACTCGCGCCACAAATACTGGCTTTTGCTGGGAACCATCATTATTTTCGGCGTGTCCCTGCTAGCGCTCGCTTGGTCAACGTGGCGCCCGGTGTCGCTGGCCTTGATGTTCTTCGTCGGCATGGGCTTCGCAGGCTTCATATCAGTCATGACGACAGTGCTTCAGCTAACCACCCCTCCAGCCATGAGAGGCCGAATAATGAGCATGATGCTGATAAGCGCGTCCCTTCACTACCTCGGCGCTCTGCCCTTGAGCATAGTGGCGGAACTGTATAGTTGGCCGATTTCCTTGACCGCAGGCTCGTTGCTGATGCTGTCCGTCGTAGTCTGGCTCGGAGTTCTGAATCCGTCGATTCGGCGCATGCATGTGGAGTAGGCGCCAATTGTCGGGTGTCCAGAGGGACTCCAAACGTTGATTGACCATTCGAAATTGTGCCTCCAAGAAGCAGTTGAATCCGTTATAACGAATATGTGAAAGTATTCACACTCTGTTCCGGAGGCATTAGAATGGAGTTCCTCACTGAGCTTTCCTGGAAGATGTATCCATCCTTCTTCATGACGGCGATTGGACTGACGGTCCTGCTCATGGTCGCGGGGATGGATGGCTCATCGAGGCCTCTACAGTCCGATGTCTGACCCCACCAAGATGCACAGGTTCGTGATCGGATTCCGCATCGCTGTCATCGGAATCGCGATGGCCGGAGTGGGAGCCGCGTGGAACTGGAACATTCTGTGGCTGTTCGTCCTGTCTCTGGCCTTCGGAGGCGAGGAGCTTGTGGAGTCAACCGTCCACCTCTACATACTCCGAAGGGGGCCGAGTCGCCCGGCTACGGCGTAGCGTTCAGCCGTCAGCCACGAGACGATGCCACCCTGAGACCACAGTCGAGGGGTCTAGTCGCGTGTAGGTCGCGCCTGTCATGTCAGCGACCAGATGCTTCGCATCGACTCAGAATGGTTATGCGTCATCACTTTGCCACCTTTCGACCTGACCTCCACTGAATTGAATTGCTCGTCCGCGCTCGCAGACAAGCGAAGAATTACTCGCCTCGAAACGGCTTGATAAAGCATTGCTATTTTCTTAGAAAGAAATTAGTCTTTGTTTAGCACAAATGTTGGCATCGGATTGCCAACCGTGTGAACCATAACTCCCCCGGTATAGACCTTGCAAACCCTTTGTATTGGTGTGGGATAGCGCCGACGCGGAGGATTCCTTAAGACAGAGAAGGGTTGCGCTATGCACAGAAACTCCAGTCCTCTGCCTTCACAATTGGACAAGCCTCTGGAAGAGTTCATCACCACGCATATGCCGCCGTCATCCAGTCGGATTCCGCCCATCTACCGCGAGACAACCAAATGCTACGCTTACATGTGTCCCTATGCCTACGGATGCTCCGAGAAGACCAACCGCCCAGCCCAGGTTATGATGCGCCGCTGCATGCGTTACATGCCTGAGGAGTTGAGGATCAAGCCCGCGCTCTCCGACTTCTCCCTGGACCTTCTCGCCAAACATCGTGAAAACGGGGAGGGACTTTCTAAGCAGACCAATGCCATCCTCGACGAGCACCGCCCCGACGGCCCAGTTCGCAAAATCGCTCTGGAAACCTGAAACCTCGCCCCCTAGCTGACCTGCGGCCTGTGCTGAACCCAGGGACGGGCCGCTTCGAAGGCTGCGCTGAAGGCCAGAACTGTTTCCTCGTCGCCATGACGCCCAACAATGTGCAGGCCCACGGGCATGCCGTCTGAGTCGAAGCCGCAGGGGATACTGGCGGCGGCGTGACCGATCGTGTTGATGGGATGGGTGAAGGGCAAGAATCCCCAGGATGGGTTTGGATAGGGGTCCTGACCGTCGATCTTCTGCGGATACTCCTCTGTGGAAAAGGCTGTGACTGCCATCGTTGGAGACACCAGAACGTCGTACTTCTCGAACACGTCGCCGAACTGTTGAAGCATCCGATCTCGCTCTCCGACCGCCTTGGCGTATTCGGCTCCGGTGACCTTAGACCCGGCTTCGATGCACCAGCGAGCGTACCAGCTGAGAGGGTCGTACGGGTCGTCCAACAAGTGGCCCTGAGTGAGGTATGCGTTAGAGCTAAAGAACGTGAACCAGGTATCGAAAGCTCCCTGCAACTTCAGGTCTGCCTCCTCGACGGAGCATCCAAGCTCGGCGAACACGTTGGCGGCTCTCTCCGAAATCTGGGCCACCTGGGGATCAACGGCCCCATAGCCATAGTCGGGGCTGTACCCTACTCGCAGGCCCTCGATGCCTCGGCCCACGGCGGCCTCGAAATCCGGCGTCGGAGCGCGCAGAGAGCCGGGGTCGCGTGAGTCGTATCCAGCAACAACCTGAAGGAGCAACGCCGAGTCCCGAACGGTGCGGGTCAGAGGCCCCTGCTGGCTCGTGTAGTTGGAGGCAGGGGGCGCATCGACGCCCGAATAGCTGGACACTCGGCCCTGGGTGGGTTTGATGCCGTATGTGCCATTGAAGCTGGCCGGTATTCTGATGGAACCTCCGCCGTCGCCGCCAGTCGCTAACGACGTCAGTCCGGCTATTATGGACGCCCCCGCGCCGCCGCTGGAGCCACCGGAGGTGCGCTCCGGGTTCCAGGGGTTGCGGCACGGCTCGCCCAATCGGTTTTCGTTGGCTCCTAGCAGTCCGAACTCCGGAGAGTTGGTCTTGCCCAGCATAATGGCTCCCGCTGCCAGCACGCGCTCCACGACAGCGCAGTCGGCGTCGGGAATCCGGTCTTTGTAGGCGAGCGAGCCTCCGGTAGTGCGGACTCCTTTTGTCATCTGGAGGTCTTTGATCGAGATGGGGATGCCGTGCAGAGGGCCAAGCTCGTCACCATCGGTCACAGCCTGCTCCGCTTTCCGGGCGGCGTCCAATGCGATCTCCGAGGTGACGGTCAAGTAGGAGTTGAGTTGAGGGTCGAGACGGTCAATGCGTTCGAGATATAGCTGGGTTATCTCGACGGGCGACACCTGTTTTTCTGCTATAAGCTCTCGAAGCTCTGTCGCTGGCGCAAAGGCTAGATTCTCGTCGATGTTGGGCATGAGGATCCTCCGTGAAGATTTTGGTTTCGCGCCCGAATTATGTCACGCCGCCTGCGGTATGCCAACTGTGGATGCTGATGAGTTCCAATGGGAATATAATGCACGAAATCTGACGGCTGACGGTTGAAAGCTGGAGGCCAGGAGAGCAATTCAATACCTTGACCCCACCCTCTGAAATTCAAGAGCCTAGCGCTGCCCGAATGTGGGCTGGCTTGGTTGCCGCCGCCGCCGGAATGTTCCTGACTGCGTTGGACATCACGGTGAACGTGGCCCTGCCCGAGATCACCGAAAATCTGGGCACTGACCTCGAGACCATCCAGTGGATCATCATCCTCTACGTCGGCTCGACCACGGGAATGGGGCTGGGTCTCGGCGGCGCGGGGGACGTTTATGGCCTCAAGCGAGTGTACGTCATCGGACTGCTGGCCTACACTCTGGCGGTATTTTTGATAGGCATCGCTCCGGGCCTGCCGCTGGTGTTGGGTTTGCGGGTGACTCAGGCGGTGGGCAACGGCCTGATTCTAGTGTCGGCCCCGGCCATTGTCACTCAACTATTTCCGGCTCAGAATCGAGGCCGCGCCCTGGGAATCATGGCAGGTCTCGGAACACTGGGGATGATCGCAGGATCGCTGGGCGGTGGATTGCTTGTGGATGCCTTCGGATGGAGATCGATCTTTCTGGCTCGAGTGCCGCTGTGTCTTGTGGCAGTTGTCTACACCGTCGTAGCGCTGCGCGCAAGTCCGAGACCGGAGGTTCGCCCGTCCTTCGATATTCTTGGCGCTCTGACGTTGTTCGCCGGCATGGCGTCGTTGATCTTGTTCCTGACTATCGGTGGGCGCAGCGGCTGGACGCTTCCTCACGTGGTCACATTGGGATTGTCTGCCGTAGTCATCCTCTGGGTTTTCGTGCTGGTGGAGAAGAAGGCCGCTCGTCCCATCCTGGAACTGTCCCTGCTGAAAGACCGAGTCCTGGCCCCGACTTTGATCGTATCGTATCTGGTATTCATATCGACATTCATCAATTGGTTCATCCTGCCCTTCTATATGTCCGACGTTCTGAACACCAACGCTCAGACGTGGGGGCTGGTGATTATGCTGATGACGGTCACCAACGCCATATTCGCTCCGGTGGGGGGCTGGCTGTCCGACCGGATGCCACCTGCATACACGATCACGACGGCTGTGGGCATCTCGGCCTTGACTATGGCATTGTTCACGACGCTGGGTGTCGATTCCAGTGTCTCGGACGTCGCGATCCTGATGGTGGCGGCCGGTGTCGGGATGGGCCTGTTTCAGGCGGCGAACGCCAATCTCATCATGGGGACCTTTCCGCCTGATCGGCTTGGGATGGGGGGGGCAGTAATGTCGCTATCTCGAAGTCTGGGCACCGTGTCGAGCGTCGCCATTATGGGGGCGGTCTTCTCGGCGCGACAGTCGGCGAGAGGCGGCACGGGAGACGAGGCCCAGGAATTTGTCCTGGCCTTTCAGGACCTGTACGTTTTGTCTGCGCTCCTGGCGCTGACGGCTATGGTGGTGTCGTTCAGCTACTGGCCTCGGGCGATTCGATGGATGTCAGAGCCCCGGCGAAAGGCGTAGCTCAGGGTTTCCACAGGCCGATGACGTGCTCATTGTGCATGCGACGCTCTATGCCAGACTCGGAGTTCGCGATCCGGCTAGCAGGCATCATCCGGCGGTTGCGGTCCAGCTTTCGAGTCCCAATCCCAACCACGTCGAATCCTGATTGATCTGCAATGTCGGTGGGACAACGATGGGTCTTAACGTCCAGGCCTGGCATGGTGGGTGTCCCAACGACCAGAACGGCGGCTCTGCCTGAGCGTAGAACCCTGGACATCTCGGATATCGATTGTGCTATCTCCGAAAAGTACCGGCGCAGTATCCTGGCCCTGGTCGAGTCCAACTCTGTAGAAGCGGAGATTGTCCTCTCGGAGGATTCAGGCAGGATCGGCCCGCCTTAGCCTGCAATGCGGTCGGCTCCGATGTACGTGGCCCTCTTCCTCGAAAGTTCAGCAGTCGAGCATCCAAGCCATACCAGAGAATATTTGTGCCCTCGCATTTAGTCGATGGCGTTTGCGTGCGGGGGCGACGTCACGATGAGGTCCACGACGTCGTCATCGAGCGGCAAGGCCCTGGCATTGCCCATGACCGGTTGGGCCATCACTCCAGCGGCTTTCCCCACGTCCTGTTTCGAAAAATACAAAAGATACTGGCGAAGTTTTCGTTCGAACTGCTGGATTGCGTTGCGCGGCGTTTCGGAATTGACTCTGTGAGGTCGTCCGTGGGCAAGGTCCATCGCCCGGCTGACACCGCCGGATTTTGTGACGATGATTGAGGAGAACGTCAACTCCAATATGCACCTCAGTCCAGAGCCTGCAATCTTCTCAATCGTCAGCACGAGGGTCATAAGATCCCGCTGAGTATCGAGTAAAAACCAGTAGTTGATGAATTTTTTTGTGTCGTCGTCAAACCTCGACTGGATTGCAGACCCGACCAAATCAGTATCTTGGAGCAATCTGCGAGACTGGCCCACGACATCGCATTTTTCGTCATTCAAATCTCAAGTATTGAGCATCGTCTTTGCCTGAATGATGCGAACAGCGAGAGGGTCGATATCAAACCCCAAACCTCGCCTACCCAGTGTGGCGGCCTCGACCAACGCCGTCCCAGACCCCATCATTGGGTCTAGCACAACATCTCCAGGATCGGTCAACTGGTCGATGAAGATATGGGGAAGCTGAGGAGGGAACTTGGCCGCGAAAGCGTGGAGGCCTGTGGCTCCTGTGACTGCTGGGTTGGTCGTGAAAATCCAGATCGCCGGAGAGTAGTTTCTCCAATCAGTTTCTGTTAGAAATGTTTAATTCGATAGCCATAGCGACATAATACTAACGCTCACATCCCATGTATAGAACATCATGAGCTTCGGTAAAATTGGTCGCTCGCTACTCTGCGAGCCGCAACGCGATCAGCCTTGTTTTGTTGCCGGCGCGATTTGGAATGCCGGCAGGCACGATGATTGTGTCTCCGGCCACTGCCAACGGAGCATTTAATCCGGCGCTCGCTTGATAGCTCCAGACAATTTCGCCGTTGGCCCTATTCAGAGCATACACCGTTCCGCCGAACACGGACGTGATCACCAAGTCGTTGACAACCGTCGCGCTGCCAACAACGAGATCGTCGAATTCCGTCTCCCACATGATGTCGCCGGTGTCAGCTTCGATAGCGACCAGAATGCCCGTGCCGTCCAAAGACTCGGTCTTTTTGCTGCTGGCTGTGAACGTGGTTGGCAGGTTCATGACAGGGACATACACGACTCCCTCGGCGTAGGCCATGAACGTCTCAACGCCGCCTAGCGCCCCCGGGTACACGACGACGCTTTCGCCTATTGGAACCTCAGTCAGGTCGTCATTCTGATGAATCCCCACGGCCGTGACCCAAAGCTCTTCGCCCGTGTCGGCGTCGAAGGCGTGTACCGTCCCGGTCTTTCCCGCGCCGATGGCGATGTCGCGATCCTGGCCATTGATCCGCTCGGTGGTCAGGATCGGCGTTACGTGAAAATCCAGATCAAAATTGTCGTGGGGGCGCACCTGATTGAACCAGACAAGCTCTCCCGTTTTATGGTCTAGGGCGACTACTGAATCTGTGTACAAATTCGGCCCTGGGCGGCTCGATCCGTTCGGGAACTCTTCAGTTC
>Ga0208113_1000404_pt1 | contig 21897 bp, 18 predicted proteins | sample Knorr_S7_td_NADW_FD_185598 | JGI IMG/M metagenome (GOLD analysis project Ga0208113, IMG submission 185598) | Marine microbial communities from Southern Atlantic Ocean transect - Knorr_S7_td_NADW_ad_2505m_LV_A (SPAdes) (version 2) | ecosystem: Environmental > Aquatic > Marine > Oceanic | place...
AGGAGTTTGGGATAATGCCGCCCGGAAATCCCCGTACGTCGACCTCACGGTATCCACTGCGCTGATAAACGGTGTGGGAGGAATCGGCCACGAGACTGCGCGAATACTCAACGAACTGGGGATGGAGGTCATAGGCGTAGATCCGCGCCCAGAATATGAGCTTCCCTTTATCCAACTCCATACACCGGATGAACTAGACGAAGTATTGCACCGAGCCGATTTCGTGATAACGACTGTGCCTCACACTCCAGAAACTGAAGGCATGTTCAACGCTCGCAGGTTTGAGCTAATGAAGGATTCGGCTTACTTCATCAACATTGGACGAGGCAAGGTGTGCAAGATCGACGATCTCGCTGACGCTATCGAGAACGGAGTCATTGCCGGCGCGGGGTTGGATGTGTTCGAGGAAGAGCCCCTGCCCTCGGAACATAAACTCTGGGGTCTGCCCAATGTGCTCATGACTCCCCATGTGGCTATCAGGGACGCTGAGAACTTGCCGGAGCGACGATTTCAGATCATCCTCGACAACGCACGAAAGTTCCTGAACGGCGAGCCCCTGAACAACGTTGTCGACAAGGATAAATGGTACTGAATGGTCGGGCTTTCTGACCGTAAGACGGGCCTTGTTCTGGTGGCGAGACCAAAACCTCGGTATCTGGGTCGAATAGAAATCCCAAGGACACCAGCAAGCGGGGCGGCAAAAACAAAAATGGTGTCTACTGGATTGTGATTCGGACTAAATGTAAGGGCCAGTCGCGTAAGATAGACTGGCCTTTTTGAATCAACCCGTCGGAGACGGACGTTCAATTTATTTGCTTACAGAACGAAATCTATCTCGTACAGGTCATAGTGGGAGTGCGCCATGCCCAGAGATTTGTAGGTCTGTTGCGCGATATGATTTGTCCGATCGACGTACAACCTGATGCCGCAAATGTCGTCTCTCGAGTCGGCGATGTCGTGAACCCAATCGTGCATCGCCCGGTAGACGCCCTTGCGTCGCCAAACGGCGTTCACGAAGACACTTTGAATCCACCAGAACGTCGCGTTGCGCCAATCGCTCCACTCGTATGTTATTAACAGGCTTCCCACAACCTCTCCGTCGGCTTCAGCCACGAGGTAAAATCCCTTGTCGTCAGAATCTAACACGCTCGTCACGCCTCGACGAAGCAACGGTTCGTCCAAGCTCTTGCCTTCGGCCTCCTGGGCCATGCTTTGTTGGAACTGGACGATTTGATCTGTGTCCTGTCGCATGGCCTCTCGAATGTTGAGCGCATCGTTAATCATTGGAGTCGATTCTCCTCCAGTGGTTTGTGGCTTGGAGCGAGAAAAGTATAGCACAAGGCTTTTTTGCTTCTGTGGATGTATCATAGTGCCGCGATGAACGAAAATGTGCGATATGACGTTGCTGTTATTGGTGCTGGGCCGGCAGGCATGGTTTCCGCGACAACATGCGCCCAGGCCGGAGCTTCGGTGATTCTGCTGGAACGCGACGCGTGGGCCGGCGGCAAGCTGGGCATCCAGTCCCAACCTCTTCAGGGACCTGTCACTATTTTCGGCGGGCTAAACGGTTTCGAGCATCAAGCGCGGCTAATGAACGAGGCATCCGATGCTGGAGTCGTGGTGAGATTGGGAGTTGAAGTTGATCAACTGTCACCACCGGCAGTTTCAGGCGATTCTTTTCGCCTGACGGTCGAAGGCATGTTGGATTCCGAGGGATTAGTGTCGGCTCGGTCTGTGATTCTAGCCACTGGCTCTGAGGAACCCGAACCAGACTTTCCTGGTTCTAATCTGCACGGGGTCATGCGTTCGGGCGCAGCGCAGGTGGCTCTGAATGTGCGGGCGCAACTGGTGGGGCGGCGAATAGTGATGGCTGGATCGGACAATTCCGGGCTGTTGATCGCTCAGAATTTGTTGGACGCCGGGGCCGAGATTGTCGCTGTTCTAGAGAAAGACTCCAAAGTCGAAGGCCGAGAGGTCAACGCATCTCCGCTTCGACAGGCTGGAGTTGAGGTTCTGACATCGACTCCGTTGATAGAGGCTGTCGGCGACGGCAAATTGGAGCGCGTGCGTGTTCAGCAATTGGAGTATTCAGGCGTAGCGACTCGTGATATCGAAGCCGACACCCTATGTGTGGCATGGCCGAGAGAGCCAGACTCGCGTTTGGCGGTTGATGCCGGATGCCCAACACTGGAGATCGAAATTCTCGGCGGAATAATGCCAATCCACGACCTGAACTTTGTTACACTCGTCAATGGACTTTTCGTCTGCGGCGACACATCCGGTGTCGAGAGCGGCGCGACGGCAATTGAGTCTGGCCGACTCGCAGGCTTGGCTGCGTCCAGGTTTCTTGGGTTTTCCCACGAAGACACAAAAACGCTCTCTTCAAAGGCGCGGAGAAGACTGGGTTATCTGCGGAGAGGCAGGCGGGGCGGGTTGAGGAGAGAAGCCAAGGTCACGCTTGCATCGGTTCATCGAAGATTAACAGGAAATTTAGACGCCGAATGATTCCGACGAAAGAGAAGGACGATATATATGGACGCGTTTGAGTTTTCTGAACTGGTGAACCAACAAGGCCAGTCAGGCGAACGGTACCTGGAGTTTTTGGCCGTCCCGGCCATGAGCCTCGGAGTATATTCCCTGCCGGCGGGAGGCGTCGACACCCAAGAGCCGCACACCGAGGACGAGATATATTACATCGTGTCGGGCCGGTGCGCGATGAGCGTTGATGGCGAAGACAGGCTCCTTGAGCCTGGGAGCGTTGTTTTCGTCGCCGCCAGTGTGGAACACAGATTTCACACGATCACTGAGGACATGAACATCCTAGTAGTGTTCGCCCCAGCTCGCCGCTCGCAGGCGTGACACGACTAACTGCGTGTGGCTTGGATGTCTTTTGACAGTCCGTTCATGCGACGGTTCATGATATTGAAAATTGGAGACCCCACAATTGAACAAAATCGTTCCGAATTTTGATGAAGCTGTGTCCGACATACCGGATGGCGCGATGCTGATGATTGATGGTTTCGCGGGGCCAGGCGGCACTGCCCAAAATCTGATCCGCGCCCTGCGCGACCACGGAGCCAGAGACCTGACCATCATCAGCAACACAGCGGGGCTCGCCAGCGTCATGGGATTCGGGACTCTACCTGGAGACCGTCCCATCGACATAGGCATACTGGTGGACAATGAGCAGGTCAAGCAAGTGATTGCGTCCTTTCCTGTGTCGCCTTCGCCGTCCCGTCCAACGTCGTTCGAGCGGGCGTATCTTGAAGGGAAGGTCGAACTTGAAGTTGTACCTCAAGGCACGTTGGCAGAGAGAATACGCGCTGGAGGCGCGGGAATCCCCGCGTTCTACACGCCAACCGGCGTCGGAACTCAGATCGCCGAAGGCAAAGAAATCAGAGAATTCGATGGCCGGGAGTACGCGATGGAGCGTTCTCTTAAGGCAGACTTCGCGTTGCTTCGGGCGAACGTGGCCGACACTCTGGGCAACACGACATACCGAGGGACATCTCAGAATTTCAACGGCGTGATGGCCACAGCCGCGAGTGTGACGATTATAGAGGTGGACGAGATCGTTGAGCCTGGAGTGCTGGACAGCGCGGTGATTCACACTCCTGCGCTGTACGTAAATCGGATGGTGAAGATTTCTTGAAACGCTGATGCCCGGATTCATTGAAATGCCAGCACGAGACCGAAAGGCAACATATGGTCAAGCCACGATTAGATAGAGAGATTATCGCCATGCGGGTCGCCCGCGAACTCCAGGACGGAGACGTCGTTAACCTGGGAATCGGGATTCCGACTCTATGCTCTCAGTTCGTTCCCGAAGGTCGAACGGTCATTTACCATAGCGAATCCGGCGTTCTGGGCTACGGCCCGATGGCTGCGCCGGGCGAGGAAGATATCGACCTCATCAACGCCGGAGGTCAGTTCCTGGCTCCGAACCCTGGGATGTCTTTTTTCAATTCCGCCGAAGCCTTTGCCATGATTCGTGGAGGACATATCGATGTCGCGGTGCTAGGCGCGTTTCAGGTCGCCGAGAACGGCGATCTCGCAAACTGGATGCTGCCGCAGCGAGGGGTGGGCAACGTCGGCGGGGCGATGGACCTGGCGGCGGGAGCCAAGCGCATCATTGTCGCGATGGAGCATACAGACCGAAATGACAATCCTAAAATCGTCAATCAGTGTTCGTTCCCGCTGACCGGCAAGGGATGCGTCAGCATGATTGTGACTGACATTGCTGTGATTGTTGTGGCGAAAAACGAACTCACGCTTCTCGAAGTCGCTCCAGAGTGGGAGGCGAAGGATGTTCAGACGCTCACTGAGCCTACACTGAAAATTTCGCCAAAATTGTCTGAAATCGGCCTTTGATAAAAATTTCAGAGTGGACGAACCCCGCCGAGGAAACTTGACCTACCGATAGTGGCGATCCAACTCAGAGGCGTACCCTTGACCAAGCAAATGAGCGTTTTCGGTTAGCCAATCGCTGAACAGCGTCGATCCGGGTGCTAGTTCGCCGGATTTGGACACCAACAAATCGGACACCAATCCGTCGATCTCATCTCGCGTGAGCAGGACATCACGAAGAATAACACCCATGATGCGTGAGACGATCAGCGCCACTTTAGGATTTACGCGAATCAGCCGGGAATTTGCGCCAATTTTGTCCAAGATCAAGCTGACCATTTCGCGATAGGTGTGGATCTCTGGGCCGACAGCATCCAGCGCGACGTTTTCGCGACTATGTCCTAACTCGACTGCGAGAGCGGCCAGGTCATCGACAAATATCGGTTGGACCTCGTAGTCGCCATCGCCGAATATCGGATGGAAAGGGAACTTTCTCAACATCCAGGCGATGTTATTTAGTAGAATATCCTCTCGACCGAATATCACGGTTGGTATCAAAATCGCGTGGGACATGGAGGATTGGCAGATTGCGTCTTCCACTCGAGCTTTGCCTCTAAACTAGGGAAGCGAAGAATCAAGGGTGGCATTGGTGATACTGAGATGGACGATGCGCCGGACGCCCGCGTCTTCCGCTGCAGAGATTAGGGTCATGAGATTTTCGACGGCCGTGTCATGATTGATTCCACCATGAGCAAACCGTATCCAATAAGTGTTGAATAATGTGTCGGCCCCTTCCAGGGTGCGGGCCAGAGCGGCAGGATTATCGAAGTTGAATGGAGAAGTGGTAAGCCGCTCGCCGAACTGATTTGGACTCTTAGGGTGTCCGGTCAGCGTCGTGACCTTGGAACCGGCTTCCAGCAATCTCCGGGCTATGTACTTCCCTGTGTATCCGAATGCGCCTGTAACGACATGTGTGCGGATCATGAATAATTTGTTTCCTGGTGAGAATCAACTAGCGCCTGCAACTGTATTTTTAGATGTTTTAACGCTGAAAGCGGTGAGAAATGAATCATCGGATCAGGGCTGCGGCCATCGGCGTTGACGCAGGAAAACTGCTGATGGTCAGGCACGATATCCCCGAGTAAGGGAAAATGTTCTGGATACCTCCGGGTGGTGGAGTTGAGCGCGAAGAGTCGCTCTTCGTTTGCGCCAAACGGGAGGTCATGGAGGAAACAGGAGTGGATGTTGACCGAGACCGTGTGAGCTACGTGAAGCAATGGGTGGACACGGAACTTGACTATCATCACGTCGAACTTTTCATCCTCGTGAAGAGTTTTTGCGGCAAACCTGCGGCGGGCGACAACTCCGAAATTTCGCCTTTCACATTGTTGATTTCCGATGCCAGATTTCTTGCCAGAGATGAAATGCACGACGTGAGCGTTTATCCTGAAATGCTCAAGAATAAGTTTTGAGATCGTCTTAATCTGGGTTTTCCTCAGATGATGTGCCTGGGCTAGATAAAGATTAGGCTCTACACGATCTCGAACGTCGAGCCCAGCTCGGTCTTGGTGACTTCGATTCGCACAGGAAACGCTTCTTTGACGTGGTCTATATGAGTAATGACGATGATTTTCTCGAAATCGTCCTGAATAGATTGAATAGCCTCTGTGAGCCTTTCCTGGCCGGTGGCGTCCTGTGAACCGAATCCTTCATCTATGAACAGGATGCGAAGTGGAGCCCCTGACCTTCGCGCCAACAAACGCGAAAGAGCAATACGCAACGCGAAATTTATTCGGAACGTCTCGCCGCCACTGAATGTCTCGTAACCCCGCGTGCCGAGTTCGTCGCTGATACTGAGGTCCAACTCCTCGGAAAGGGCATCGGTGCCCCGAACTCGACGACCTTCTTTTAGTTCCAGCCGGAGCGTCATACGGTTGTCCGTGAGTTTGGCCAAAAGTTCGTTGGCGTCGGCCTCTAACTGTGGTATCGCGTCTTCGATAATCAACGCCTGGATTCCGTTTTTTCCGAATGCCAGCACGAGTTCGCTGTAAAGACCGCGCTCGTTGACCATCGACGTTCGATGTTTCTCCAGACCTTTTACGATGCCCTCAACTTCGACGCAACGCTGTAACTGGGTTTCCAGCACGCCTATACGCACACGATGGTCGTCCAGAGTCGACTCCAAGCCTGACAGTGTACCATGGGCGCTTTTCAGGGCTGACTTTGAGGATGGCAATGCGAGCAGCGCTGTTTCGATATCTGACTGTTTAGATTGAGCAGAAGATAACTCATCCGATAATTCCGATAGCTCGATTGAGGCCCCAGACAACAACGCCTGTTCCGAGGGAAGACGTTCGCTGGCGTCCGTCAGGGAACGGTGCATTTCTGCATATTCGCCCAGTCGAGATGCTAGCGCATCGACCGAGGCGTGTTCCTCAGCATCGTATCCAAGTTCCGCGATGACGGCCTCAAGCTCGGCGGCCTGGACGCGAGTCTTCTGGGCGTAGTCTTCGGAGTCCACTCGGTTCTGGAGCGCGCTCAGTTCTTCTCTCGCAGGGCCAAGATTGGATTTCGCGGTTCGGGCATCCTTCAAATTACGCTCAAAATTGTCAGAATCGCGTTGCAATTCCAGCAATCCTTGGTTGACCTGAATTTCGAGGTTCGAGATGCTTTGGCCTTTGTCGCGTCGCTCGGCCTGAACTTGTTCTCGACGCGTTGGATCGAAGTTCAGAGATCGAGTTTCTGTATTCAGCTCGGCCAATTTTTGGCGTTCTTTATGGCAAAAATCCTTTGAGGCAAGCCCCGCTCGAAACTCGTTGAGTTTCGGCAACTGGACTGCCAATTCGCCAGCGGCTCTCTTGGAATTTTCGATCTCAACGTTGAGCCTTCCGCTAGCCGATTCCAGGTTGCGCGTGCGGACGTCGAAAGCCGACTCCATGTTCAGGAGGGCGTCGGTCAATAGCTGACGGTGTGACTTGGTTTTCTCTTGTTCCGCCTTGTTCTCGGTATGTTGGCGGCGACTTTCGCGGCCTTCTTTTTCGTACTCTGATCGCAAATGTGACTGGCCTTCATCACCGAGGGGCTGTTTGCAGACCGGACAGAGGGCATCCCCTTGCTCCAGAATGTCGAACTTCTGTCGCGTGTCCTTCATTTTTTGAACCAGGTTATCGCTTTCCTGCCCCAGAATGACGATATTCGCTTCAACCTTTTCGAGCTCCGCTTTTGCGTCAGCAATCTGACTCGAAACCAGTTGCAGGTTTTCGCGTTCGGCGCCCAATTTCTGACGTTCGGCTTCGAGGCTCGTCAACCTTTCCGAATTTGGTCTCAATTCTCGCTCAATTGCAACATTGATGTTGTCGGCGGCGTTCTTGATATTGGCTTGCTCCAAGTCGATGATTTGCTGGAGTTCCGCTCTCTGGCGCTCCAAGGAGTTCATCGTTTCTGAGGCTGCGTTCAGAGTGTCTAATTCCTGAGACAGATTTCCTAGTTCGACGCGATCCTGCTCCATTCGAGTTGAAGCGATTACTAGCTCTTGACGCTGCGGTTCTAACGCATCGAAGGCTTGTTCATATTCCTGAATTCGGGACGCTTTGGGTTCTAGGTCGACATCAATTCGATGCTGGGATTGGCGGACTTGACCGGCCAGTCTTTCATGCGCCACAGAGATTGCTCGGGTCAACTCCGCCAATTGTTGGTCGAGAGGGCTTTTCTCTGACAATGCGCGGGCGAATCTGTCCCGTTGGGCCTCCGCTTCCGTAAGACGAGTGTGCGCCTCTTCGATTTCACCTTTTCGGTTCAACAGCGCCTGATATCGTGTCACTGACTCCAGATGGTTCCGAGTTCGGAGTTCGAGATCCCGAATGCGAGACCTGAGGTTGTCTAACTGTGGAGTCAACCTCTCCAATTCGGCTGTCTGGGCGTTGAGAGATTCGACCCGCTGAGAGGCGGACTCAACGTCAGCGCTCGCCGTTAAACTCTGGTTTTGTAGCGTCTCGACAGCTTGTTGGACTTCCGAGAGTTGCGCTTCGTGCTCAGGTTTCTTATCCAATTCCTGTTGATGAAGAGATATGCGGACTTCCGTTTCTTGGAGACGAGTTGAGATACCTGCAACCCGCGCTTTGGCTTTGGTCTCCAAAGCTTCGTAATACGAGAGGTCCAGCACCTCAGTTAGGATCGCTTTGCGCTCCGTCGGCCGAGCGTTGGTAAAACGATCGGCATCGCCCTGTCGCAGAAACGCGGTGTTGATGAACGTGTCGTAGTCCATGTGCAGTATTTCGACGATTCGTGCCTGAGTGTCGCTCATCGTGTTCCCGGTGATGGGGCGGAATGTGGAATCGTCGTCAGATGCGATTTGAAGCTCAAGGACCGGATGGCCCGCTCCTCGCCCTGCTGAAACCGAATATCGTCTGCTCACACGGTATAGATCATCACGGGCGAGAAAATCCAACTCGACCGCCATGTCTGTCTGGCCCTTGTGTATCAGGTCTTCTTGTCGGCGCGCGCGCGCCTGGCCCCACAACGCCCAAGTCATGGCATCCAACAGAGCGGACTTTCCATGACCATTCTCTCCGCATAGGCAGGCGATGTGGATGCTTTCGAGATTCAAAATGGGGGCATTGTCCCGGTAACTGAGGAAATTTTTGACACTGAGCCTTACGGGGATCATACAAACCTCTGATTTTGCGTTGGCTCCAGTATATCGCGGTTAGCGGGTCAGAGCGCTAGGGAAGGTTCGTCACAGAGACGGACGTTGTGCGCGTTGAGCCTTTTTTGAATAACGCGGTTGGGTAGTCACCTGGGGATTGGCCGTCGGCAAATAGGCCGGATGACTTCTCCAGCGGTTTCGTCCGCCACGGACCAGATAACGACAGCGCCTTCGACTGGATTTCCGTGACGGTCGAAGCCTTGCGGAAATTCTAGCTGGATGATGGACCCAGGGGTGAGCTGAATCAATCCAGGGGCTGGTGTTGCATGAGATAGTGGGCCGGGAGTTACGCGAATAGAAGCGGAACTTTCGAGCGAGATACCGCCAAGCTCAGCTGCGGCAATCACCGCGTCGGCGTAGAATCCTGCGCGCCCTCCGGCGGTCAGAATACCCTCCAGCCCGATTGTTCCTTTGCTTTCAGACGCTTCCCAGGTTATTCTGGCGTTCTCGATCCGGTTGTCGAAGCCATCAGAGGCCCGCGCGGTGAAGCTGATGGTTTCCGTGGCTCTCAATTCTGTGGCGGATGGCTCGATGAGCACATGGTCGATGGCGCCGTGGGTGACGTTCACATCAGATGCGGCGGCAATACTTGCGTCACTCGAGGAGGCCACAACTTTCACGGCGCCTCGAAACACGCCGGCAAGGACTGCCGCGACGAAATGGCCCTTCGGGTCGATTCGACCGGCGTCGGATGCTCTATCAAATACGATTATCCCGTCATCAACAGCATCGCCCCAACCATCCAACGCAGAGGCGGTGAAGGTCACTTCTCCGTCTTCCTGAACCGTGGCGGTTTCTGGCAACAAAAGGAGTTGTTTTAGGGGGCCAAGGTCGATTCTCACGTGGACTGCTGCATTTGTCAATATGGATCCATCAGTTGCTTCGGCCACAACGACGTTGACGTAAGCTCCGGCTCCTGCCCCTGCCGTGAACCTGCCAAAGGCGTCAATTTGGCAGGCGGAGATGTCTGCTTTGAATGTCGTCACTATGTTGGTTAACGGGTTGCCAAATTCGTCAATCGCAAGCACGCTGAAGCTGAGTTGCCCCGATGGTGAGGTTGAGACGGATTGAGGCTCCAATATTATCTGCGACAACGATCCGGGTCGAATGACTATCGTGGCCTCGGTGTTGATGTCGAGGCCATACGAGGACACGGTAACAGTCAGAGGGTTAGGGTAAGCGCCCGCGTTCTGGCTCGCTGTGGATCTGCCTTGTTGGTCAATCGTCCCAGCGGAACTAGAAACTGCGTAGGTCGTCTCCGGGTCAGCCAATTCGTTGCCGAATTGGTCGAATGGGGAAATACTGAACGTGGCCTTGCCTTCTGGCAGAACCGTTGGCGAATCACGTGAGAGCGAGATATGATTCAACATGCCGGCGGTGGCAATTGCGTTTAAGGACGCGGACTCTCCGGGTTCGCCGTTGTCCCTATTTTGGGCCACAACCGTGACAATATAAGATCCGATCGTCGAATATGTGTGACTGACCGAACCATCCTCCACGCTTGACGTCAATGTCTCGTCGTCACCGAAGTCCCAACGCAACTCGTCAACGTCTGTTTCGGAGGGCGTGAACGTAACGGTCAGCGGAATCTGGTCCCCAGATCCGCTGGCGGTGAGTTCAAAAGAGGGCGATCCAGAGCAGGCCATTAATCCGACCGCAGACATGCTAATCAGGACAATCGCCAAATAAACGCAAGGCTTGGCCCGCAGGGCGATTTTGACAATTGCGAAATCGAGAAAGTTTCAATTATTGATACCGTCCGAATCATTGGGAACTCTGAGAATATTGTAACATTTGCCTCATCGCGGTCAGGCACGTCGGGATGTGCAACCATTCACGGGTGGATCGAAGATACGCTTGGCTGGATTACGGTTGAAGACATCGATTGACCGCGGATGTTAAATGATGTACAAAACAGGTTGCACTACCGAGTAGTCACCTTCCCACCAGGAGCGGAGATGCCGAGTTGGAACGCTGTCGGAAAAATTCAGACCGTGTTGGGTCTCATCGAGCCAGATGACTTGGGAGTTACGTTGACCCACGAACACTTGCTGATTGACCTCACCGCGATTCTCACGCCGCCAATTGAATCCACTGCGCGGCAGCAATATTTCGCTCCAATGACTCCTGAATCACTGGGAAAGGTGCGCCATTATGGCGAAGTCAACTACGCTAACTACCAGGTGTTAAATATCGAAACCGCAATCGACGAAGCCGGGCTATACAAGCAATATGGCGGAAAGTCGCTTGTGGACGCCACAAGTATCGGAATCGCCCGCGACCCGCTCGGCCTGGCTCGTATCTCCAGCGCCACAGGCGTTAACGTCATCATGGGCGCGTCCTTCTATGTGAATCCTGCCCATCCCGATTACGTCGCCACATCAACAGAAGACGAACTAGCCGCCCAGATAATACGGGATGTGAGCGAGGGGGTGGACGGGACTGGCATTCGTTCGGGAGTAATCGGCGAGGTTGGATGCTCTTGGCCTCTCACTGAATCGGAACGCAAAGTCCTCAGAGCATCGGCCCAAGCCCAGCGGGCCACCGGCGCTCCGATCCTTATTCACCCTGGGCGCGATGAAACATCGCCTCTCCAGATAATCGAGATTCTAGACGATGCGGGCGCCGATTTGAGTCGAACCATTATGGGCCACCTGGATCGGACGGTGTTCGAGCGCGAAACTTTGAGCAAGATAGGGCAAAGGGGATGTTATTTCGAGTGGGACTTGTTTGGCAACGAAAGCTCGTCTTACAAGGCGAACCCAGCGATTGACCACCCCAACGACGCCACAAAACTCCAGCATATATCATGGCTGATTTCCGAAGGGTATGGCGACAAGATCACGATAGCCCATGACATTTGCACCAATCATCGCCTCGTCAGATATGGCGGACACGGGTATTTCTATATCCTGAAGCACATCGTTCCATTGATGCGCGATAGAGGTTTTAGCGAAGAAGCCATCAATAAGATTCTTGTCGACAATCCAGCTTCGGCACTGACATTCGTTCCGCCGGCATAACGATTGAATTTGAACGCAGAAAAAGAAAATAGGAGATTTAGATGACAGGGCAGGTAAATAATGGAGATTGGGAATTCGCTCTGGACGTGGACCGTCAGGCCGCAGCAATAACAGGCCCTGTGGTACTCGGCGAGGGTGATTTCAAGTACGAATTGTCTGGGACGAATTGGGGCACGCTGCCCGACGGATGGTATTACAAAGAGGCCACATCCGTCGCGGTGAATTCCAAAGACCAGATTTACGTGTTCAATCGCGGCACTCACCCGATGATAATATTCGACCGCGAAGGGAACGTCGACAGCTATTGGGGCGATGGCGTGTTCGCCAATCCTCACGGTGTCACTATCGGCCCGGACGACGAGGTGTTCTGCGTCGATAACGGCGACAGCACAGTTCGCAAATTCACGGCTGACGGCAAACTTCTAATGACGTTGGGTGAGGCTCACAAGCCCTCGCCGAAGATGTCGGGCAAGCCGTTCAGCGTGCCAGCCCACGTCGCGATTGACAAGCGAAACGGCGATTTCTACGTCGCCGATGGTTACTCAAACGCTAGGGTTCACAAGTACTCGCCCGATGGCACGTACCAGTTTTCATGGGGCGAGTCGGGGACGGGCGAAGGCCAGTTTAACATCGTCCACAACGTCGAGACCGACAAAGACGGCTGGGTTTACATCGCCGACCGCGAGAATCATCGGGTTCAGGTGTTCAGCCCTGAAGGCAAATACGAAACGCAGTGGGGCAACCTCTCTAGGGCTGCGGCCATCTACATCGACTCTCGTGGCGACGATGAGCGAGTGTATGTCGGAGAATACTTCTGCGGCATCGGCCCCAATGACATCGGAACTGATCTTGGCCCACGGGTGAGCATATTTGACACCAAAGGTGAACTCCTGGGTCGCGCGGGCCACGAATCCTTTGGCGACGAAGCGGGCAGGTTCTACTCGCCTCACGGCATCACAGTGGACTCCCGCGGCGATATATACGTTGCGGAAGTTTCCTGGAGCGACTATGGAAGCCGCATGGACCCGCCTCGAGAACTGCGATCAATGCAGAAACTGGTGAAAATAGACTGACAACTCAGCAGTCTCAAACCTGAATCTGTGGAGAGTGAAATATGGCTACAGCCAATTACACAGACACATTGCCCATCGAAGAATTTGACGCAATGCGGGCTGATTACGACGCGGACCCTCGAAATCGTCTGATGCAAAATGCGGTCACCCTGCACAACGTTGATGAGATTGCGCTTGACCGACAAATCGTCACCGACGCCAATCACGTCTACTCGACAACTCTTGACGATTGGAATCCGACTCATCAGGGGGCATCGGGGCGGTGTTGGCTGTTCTCCGGCCTCAACCTGTGCCGGGTAGACACGATGCAGGAAATGAACATCAAACAGTTTGAGTTCAGCCAGTCCTACATGATGTTTTGGGACAAGGTGGAACGGGCAAATTTCGTTCTGGAATCCATCATCGAGACAGCTGACAGCCCGGTGGACGACAGGGTCGTGCAGTACTTGATGTCAGCGCCCATTGAGGACGCAGGCCAGTGGGATATGTTCGTGAACCTGGTGAAAAAACACGGGGTCGTTCCCAAATCCGCGATGCCTGAGACTCAGAGTTCTGGCGCCACTTACAAGATGAACTCCAACCTCTATTACCAGGTGCGACAGGGCGCGATGAAAATTCGCGACCTCTACAAATCGGAAGCCGGACTGGAAGCCATGAGGCAGTCGAAGCTGGACACCCTCAAGGTGATCTACAAGATTCTGGCAATACACCTGGGGACGCCTCCGAAAGAGTTCGACTGGCAGTGGAATGATCGAGACGGCGAGTTCCGGCGCGACGGAACCGTGACACCCAAGCAGTTCGCCGAGAAATATGTTGTGACCAACCTGGATGAACTCGTTTGCCTGGTAAACGATCCCAGAGAAGCGCACCCATATGGCACAACATATACCATCGGGTATCTGGGAAACGTTGTGGGCGGCGCAGCGGTGAAATACCTCAATCTGCCCATCGAAGAGATCAAAGACATCACCATGCGCCAACTTCTGGATGGCCGTCCCGTGTGGATGGGATGTGACACCGGCAAGCAAAACGAGCGCAATCTCGGTTTGTGGGACGCTCACCTGTATGATTACGATGGCGTGTATGGCTCTGAATTTGGCATGGACAAGGCCGCAAGGCTGAATTACGGCCAGACGCAAATGACCCACGCGATGCTGTTCACCGGCGTAGATGCCGCTGATGGCAAGCCTCGCAAGTGGCGGGTGGAGAACAGCTACGGAGACAAGGTGGGCGACAAAGGGTTCTTCATGATGAACGACTCTTGGTTCGACGAGTACATGTTCGAAATCGCGGCGCCCAAGAGCTACCTGTCGTCGGAACGGCAGGCCGAATTGGACATCGAGCCGACCGTGCTGCCTCCTTGGGACCCAATGGGTGCGTTGGCTTCTCTCTGATCCCCGACACGAACCGCTGCACGGTATCTAGGAGAAATTGATGAACGACTATCAACCGCTGGACATCAGCAGTGTGTTGAACGCCGGTATTGAAGTTCTGGGAGAGGATGACCAAGATGTTGATGTCGGCTCCCAATCGTTTCGAGGTTTGCCATTCGAGGTAGGCACCGATTCTGGTGGAGACTGCTTTATAAGTCTCGATGTCTCCAGCGGGCCAATCAAGATCGACGCTGGAGAGTCGGCCCATCGTGTGGTGTTCGCGCACCGATTGGTTGGATCTGAAATCGACAGCGGCGGCTCCGTTGGATTGCCGGTGGCAGAGTACGTGTTTCACATGGCGAGTGGGAAGGATTTTCGAGCGAATATTCGAGAGCGATTCGAAATCGCGTCCGTGCCGAATGACTCATTCCGGGGGCCTTCTGGCCTGCCATTCCAGGCTGTCACCGATCAAAAGCACACGCTGTTTGAAAGAGATCAAGGCAAATGGGAAGAACTAGGTCGTCGGCAAACAGAATACGCGCAGGCCTCTGCCCGATCTTACTTTTTGTGGGCGTGGACGAACCCTGAGCCTGAATCTGTAATCGAATCCATCGAGATCGTGCCGCAAGGGGCAAAGTTCATAATCGCCGGAGTGACTCTAGGCCACGAGGATGAACACCCCTTTGCTCGACAGGGCCGCCGCGAGACGCGAATCACCGTCACCGATGAAACGGTTGCCGGTCAGCCCTTCGATCTATCCGTTAAGGTCGACCGGGGAGACACGACTTTCGTATTCCCGCTGCCCAAAGACCCGGACTCTGGGTTCACCGACGCGTATCACAAGGGTTACGGCCAGGAGGACAACACAGATTCGGATTCAGCATACGCCGAAATTTCCGCGGTGCCTTCGGCGACTGTGATAGTGAAGCAAGGCGACGAAGAGGTCGGGCAGGTTAAATGGGGCGAGGTTGAACGCGAAGGGGTGGTGGAGACCCCCCGGATGAAGATTGAGCTTCTTGATAAGGGCCGCAATTGGGTCAACGTAACCGTCGTTGACGACGACACCGGACGTCCTGTGCCTTGCCGAGTCCACTTCCGATCACCAGAGGGTATTCCGTATCAACCTCACGGGCATCACAATCAGGTTAACTCCAACCTCGGCACTTGGCACATCGACATTGGAGGCGACGTCCGGCTGGGCCAGATTTCTTACGCTTACATCGACGGAACCTGCCAGGGATGGTTGCCCAGGGGTGATGTCATCGTGGACGTGGCGCGTGGCTTTGAGTACGAGCCTCTGCGGACTCGTGTAAGCATTGAACCCGGCCAGCAGGAGCTTACTCTCAGACTGAAACGTTGGATCGACATGAACCAACGACGATGGTTCAGCGGCGACTCCCACGTCCATTTTTTGTCCACTCAGGGCGCGCATACCGAATCCCAGGGAGAAGACCTGAACGTCGTAAACCTGCTCCAATCCCAGTGGGGGAGTCTGTTCACCAACACCGAGGACTTCACTGGTTCTGCGTCGATCCAAAAGAACGGCAACAACATCGTCTACGTGTCCCAGGAGAACCGCCAACACTTCATGGGTCACATGATCATGTGGGGCTTGAAATCTCCCGTGATGCCGTGGTGCAGCGACGGCCCCAGCGAGGCCGAAATCGGTGGGCACATGGAGACCACCCTCGCTCATTGGGCTGACGCTGCTCACGCTCAGGGTGGTTACGTCATCAGTCCCCACTTCCCTAATCCCAATGGTGAGCCTGCTGCGCTGGTTGCCACGGGGCGTCTGGACGGCGTCGAAATGCTCAGACAGACCAAAGTTAACCATCTGGAATACTATCGCTACCTGAACGGCGGTTATCGTTTGCCTCTTGTCGGCGGAACGGACAAAATGAGCAGTGACGTTCCAGTGGGTCTTTACCGAACCTACGCCCAGATTCCTGACGATCAGGAATTTACTTACGACAACTGGTGCAAAGCTGTGGTAGCCGGACGCACGTTCCTTAGCGGCGGGCCGATTATGCACTTTTCGGTGGATGGTCAAGAGGTCGGCGATACGGTTGACATCTCCGGGCCTGGAACCGTCGAAGTCGAGGCGTGGGCCGAAAGCATCCTGCCGATTTACTCGCTAGAGATCATGCACAACGGTCGGGTCGTAGCCTCGACCCAGAACCCCAACGGCTCGCGCAGGCTGGAGATCAAGACAAGTCTAAAAATCGACGATCACTCGTGGCTGGCAGCTCGGACAGGAGCGTTGGACTACTATGACATCATCGAGCATCACGACGTGTGGAATCGCGGAGTGTTCGCCCACACGTCACCAATCTATGTGGCCTGCGGTGGAGGCTGGGAAATGTACGACGCGGCGACTGCCCAGTACATGCTGACCTTGGTCGAAGGCGATCTGGCCTACATCAGAGAGACAGCTGGCGTCCGGCCTCCCGCCTCAATAACCCACCACCACGGAGAGTCGGATCATCGGGCATACCTGGAGCGTCCGTTCCTCGAAGCTCAAGAGGCCATCGAGGGCCGAATACGGTCGCATAGACATTAAGAATCTCAAAGGAATCGCAAAGCCATATTCAGACGTGGGAGTGACACATGAACATCGGGCTATCAATGCCGCTACCTGCCTATAAGGTCAACGCCGCATTTATGGGGAGCAAGGCCGAAGAGTTGGGATTCGAGTCCATCTGGTACGCCGAGCATCCTGTTATGCCGGTGACCACAACTAGCAAATTCCCGGGCAACGAGTCTGGGGAAGTGCCGTGGACATATTCACATTTCGCCGACCCGTTCATTGCCCTAGCGCAGGCGTCGGGAGCCACCAGCAAGATCAAACTGGCGACAGGCATTGCCTTGATTCCTGAGCGAAACCCTTTGGTTCTGGCCAAGACTATTTCGACACTGGACCTGTTTAGCGGCGGCAGGGTGCTTCTAGGCATAGGCGCGGGTTGGCATCGTGAAGAGACGGAGATGATGGGCGGTGACTTCGATCATCGGTGGACCCAGACGAAAGAATCGATTCTCGCCATGAAGGAGATGTGGACGAAGGACGAGGCGGAGTTCCACGGCAAGTATTACGACTTTCCGCCTGTCCGCATGTTCCCGAAACCTATGCAGAAACCCCATCCCCCGGTGATTCTCGGAGGCATGGCCCGCAACGTATTCAAGCGCATTATCGAGTGGGGCGATGGTTGGATGCCAAATCGGGCAACTCCTGCGATGATCGAAACGAGCCGGGGAACGCTAACTGAATTGGCTATTGAGGCCGGTAGAGACCCCGATTCCATTTCGATAACGATCTACGGCCAGCAGCCAGACCTCAATGTGATCAGGTCATTCCATGATGCTGGCGCCAACCGAGTGGTCGTCAGCGCGCCTTTGGCAGAGGATGAGGCCGAGATGTCCCGACACCTTGAGGGCATCGCTGACGCCGTCTTTAAGTAGTTAATTTGGCTGATTCAGCAGGAGAGGGCCGACCTACCTCCCGTGCTGTCAGAAGCCAGTTGGAGAATTTCAGAAATGACCTCCCAAGCTGAGACACACGAAAAATTCATGAGGGTCGCTCTGGCGGAAGCCCGAAGATCGGCCAACGAGGGCAATCAGGGCGTAGGCTCTGTGATCGTTCGAGATGGACAGATCGTCGCCAAGGGCCGAAACCTGGAGAACACCACTCAGGATCCGACCACGCACGCCGAGACTGTGGCGATCCAGAATTACTCGAAGACCCACGGTTCCGGCGATCTGTCCGGGACGGTAATGTACACGACCTTCGAGCCGTGTCCCATGTGCTGTGGGGCGATCCTGACCTCCCGCACACCCATTGTGGTAATGGGAGGCCGTCCAGATTCAGGCGCGTCGCGCTTCGGCGACTACACCCTGGAACGGCTGATTGAGCTTACTGGCTGGGGCGACCGTGTCGAGGTCGTGACCGGTGTTCTGGTCGAAGACTGCGTGAACGTTCGGAGCTAATCTTCGGAATCTGTAGTCGAGAACAACCCGTCCACGAAGGATTCTGGGTCGAACACCGCGATATCCTCCGGTTGTTCGCCGGTGCCTATGAACAGGACGGGCAGTTGAAGCTCGTTGGTGATGGCCAGGACCACTCCGCCTTTTGCTGTCCCGTCCAGTTTGGCGAGGAACACGCCATCGCATCTGATTGCTTCCTTGAACGTGCGAGCCTGTATCAGGCCGTTCTGTCCAGTGGTAGCATCCATTGCCAGTATGACCCGCAGGGATTGGGCGACGCCCTGTCGAGCGATTACGTTACGTACCTTTGATAGCTCCTGCATGAGGTTCGAGCGGGTGTGGAGCCGTCCTGCGGTGTCCACGATCACAACATCCGCACCACGAGATTGCGCGGCCTGAACGCTGTCAAAGGCCACGGCGCCGGGGTCGGCGCCCTGTCTGTGGGCAATAACATCGAGATTGAGACGGTCTCCCCACACCTGAAGCTGGTCGATAGCGGCTGCACGGAACGTGTCCCCCGCTCCCAACAACACGGACTTGCCCTCTTGTTTATAGAGGTTCGCCAGTCTCGCAATTGCTGTGGTTTTGCCTACGCCGTTGACTCCGATCATCAATATGACCAAAGGCGGCTCATCGACGTCCATCGTTTTGTCACCGCCTTCGATGCGAAGGGCTTCGACCATCTCAGATTTCAGCGCGTCGAATGCGTCTGACGGTTGGGTGATTCCGTCGGATAGGATGCGCTGTCGGAGACGGTCGAGGAGGCTCATCGTCGTCTCGACGCCGACGTCAGCCGATATGAGCAATTCCTCCAACTCGTCCCACATATCGTCGTCGATCTGACTGCGCTGAAACACGCGGGTCATTCGCCCGAACCATGTGCGACGGGTGCGTCCGACCGCCTTTTCGGTTCGTTCCTTGTCTTCCTGCTCGCCTCTTTTGAAAAATCGGAGCATATTTAAGTTACGTGCTCTTATTCGGGTTAGAATCGTGGACTCACCCGAGGATCGGGTAGGCATCAAATTGTTGATCTAAAACGCCTTGGGAACCTAAGAGACAGAAGCGCTCTCGACGACCTGAACCTGGTCTCCCACATTGACGGCGCCGCCAGAGATGACTGTCGCGAGCATGCCGCGCTGTTCAAAGAGTTCTTCGCGCAGGCCAGGCCGGACCTCTTCCATTCGTTCGCAGGGCGCGCAGAACTGGGTAATCTCGACGACCACATCATCGCCGAGCGCCAGCCTCTGGCCCGCCGGAACTTCGTGCAGGTCGATGCCTCTGACCGTTACGTTCTCTCGAACCTGGCCGATGCCCAGACCGAATCCTTCAAGTGTGTCCTCATCCATCAGCAAGACCTGGCGAACGGTTCGCGCGCCTGATTTGACCGCGTGACGGTCTCCTTCGATGCCAAAGCCTTCGATGAACGTGGCGGAATCCACTGTGCTCATCGGCTCGCGGTGTCCCACGCATATTTGCAACGAGATGATTTCTGCGACCATGTGTTGTCTCCTTTTTGATCTACTGAAAAGTTTATCTTTGTCCAGAGTAGGCGCCCTTCTTGAAACCTAAGAGCTATGCTCCCGGTGGAGTATAGTTAACGGTTTTTTGAGTAGCTTCGTCAACCTCTTCTGGCGTGATGAGAACAGTCGTGTTCACATTAGAAATGGAACCAGAGGATGCGACTCCAAGCGATAAGGCTGTCATAGTGGCGTGGTCCGGAAGATCTACAATCACGTAAGCGTCGTCGCTTCCGAATGCATAGTGGAATGACTCCATCGCCCCACCCATGCCCGTTACCAATTTCTGGATTGTCTCTCTCCGCTTCGTTCCACCTTCGGCCAACAGCCCTTTGACTCCATCTGAGGAATAGGATGCAGATATAAGATATTTTGGCATTTTGTGCCCTCCCCGTGAATGATTGGGCTTAGTTCTTAGCTACGTGGTCCCAGTGGGCGCCTCTCCCAGTGGAATAAGCGTAGGCGACAACTCGATGCTCCGTCAAGATATTGATATCTCACTCTAGCCAAGGAGTCTTAATGATATAATCCGGGCGCCTATTATCGAACGCCGACAAGCGTATATCTATTCGCAACGAAATGCTACCAAACAGGAGGGCAGTGTGGTTACCGCAGTACAATTGGGCAGTGGCGAGTTTAAGTATGAAGTTGCCGTGGATTGGGAGACGATTCCCGATGGCTACCAATGGCGTGAGGTCGCAGGTGTAATAACTGACGCAAACGACAACGTGTATGTCTTCAATCGAGGGCCTCACCCGATGATCGTTTTCGACAAAGACGGCAACTTCATCAAGTCCTGGGGTGAGGACGTGTTCGTTCGTCCGCATGGCGCGTCCACAGGTCCGAACGAAACGCTGTATCTCACCGACGATGGCGATCATACAGTGCGGCAGTGCACACTGGATGGCGAGGTTCTGATGACCATCGGCTCGCCTGGACAGGCGGCCGATCTATATAGCGGTGCGCCTTTTAATCGATGCACACACGTCGCCACGGACCCCGATAATGGAGACCTGTTCGTGTCTGACGGGTACGGAAATGCCAAGGTTCACAAGTACTCGGCAGACGGCGAACCGATCATGTCCTGGGGCGGCCCTGGCACGGGACCTGGAGAGTTCAACATCGTTCATAACATCGCGACAGACCGCGACGGTTACGTGTATGTGGCCGACCGAGAGAACCACCGCGTCCAGATATTCGATCGCAATGGCAATTTTGAGACCGAGTGGTCTCATCTCCATCGGCCTTGCGCCATATACATTACGGATGACCAGCGGGTATACGTCGGCGAGCTTGGATGGGGCGCACCGGTGGAGCGCAACACGCCCAACATCGGCCCTCGCATCACAATCATGAACACCAGAGGCAATGTGTTGGAGCGTCTAGGCAACGGATACGGATTGGACGTTGGGCAGTTTGTGGCCCCGCATGGGATGTGCGTTGACTCACAGGATAATATCTACGTTGGCGAGGTTGCTCATACCAGCATTAGCCACTTTGACACGCCGCCGGATGTGGTTCGCAGTTTCCAAAAACTGGCTAAGGTATAGAAGATCGACATTCTCGCTGTAATCTAGTTCACCAGAAACTGAACAGGGGACGCCGACGGTGTCCCCTGTGTCGATTTCGGACGTCAAGTCCAGACCTATGAAAGCTCGAAGGTTTTCTTCCAGATTCCCGGTGAGCCAGGGACGTGGAGCATCGCGTCGCGCATCGCTTCGTTCCGAGGGTCGATGGTTTGCTGGCGGAGCCACTCTTTGGTCTGGGAAGCGCCCTCATGCTCGAACTCGTACACTGTCAGGTATTGGGGGTCGCCCACGACCGCCTTGAAACGACGGCCTCTGATGACTCCGGGGACTTTTTCGTAGTTTGGGACATAGA
>Ga0208113_1000408_pt1 | contig 21809 bp, 18 predicted proteins | sample Knorr_S7_td_NADW_FD_185598 | JGI IMG/M metagenome (GOLD analysis project Ga0208113, IMG submission 185598) | Marine microbial communities from Southern Atlantic Ocean transect - Knorr_S7_td_NADW_ad_2505m_LV_A (SPAdes) (version 2) | ecosystem: Environmental > Aquatic > Marine > Oceanic | place...
GCCAGAAAAACCTCTGCTTCACGGAGGTGACTAATGATCTGCTCGACTGAAAAACGCTTCTTGTTGGGCATCTGCTTGTCCCCTTCTTCCTAGGACCCAGATGCCCAGTTGCTCTAACTAAACATTTGGATCCGGTTAAGGGGGGCAGGCCAGTTTGTCGCCATGACCCTCCATTCCCTCCTAGACAGGCACATCACCGGCCAGGGTGATGCGGTGCATGACGCGTTTGTGGCCGTGGTAGTCGTTGATCGGGTTGTGCTGGGCTGAGCGGTTGTCCCAAAAAGCGATCGACCCCGGTCGCCATTGAAACCGGCAGGTGAATTCGCCCCTGGTCTGGTGCTCGAACAATTCCTCCAGCAACGGGGCGCTTTCGTCTTCGGCCATGCCCTTGAAGCCCACAGTGTGGCCCCGGTTCACGTATAGGGATTTGAGCTCGGTTTCCGGGTGGGTGCGCACCGCCGGGTGTTCGGCGGACAGCGGCTCGGGCACGTCATCCATGTCCTTCTGGCGGTCTTCGCGGGACTTGGCGACATGGTCCTTGGCCGAGCTGTTGATGGCAATAAGCCCCGAAAGCCGTTCCTTCATGGCCTCCGGCAGCGCCTCATAAGCCATGACCATGTTGGCGAACAGGGTATCGCCGCCCTTCGGCGGCAGTTCCCGGGCCACCAGGATGGCGCCCATGGGCGGTTGCGGCAGATAGGTGGTGTCCGAATGCCAGATGCCGCCGAAGTTGACCGTCTGGTGCTCCAACTTGATGACTGGGGCGATCTCCGGGTAATCGTCGAGCCCCTTGACCATGGGATAGGTGACCAGATCGCCGAAACGGCGGGCGAAGGCCAAGTGCTGTTCGGGGGTGATGTCTTGATCGCGGAAAAAAACCACCCGGTATTCCAGCCACGCCTGCCTGATCTCGGCGATCACGTCGTCGCCCAGGGACTGTGACAAATCGACGCCGCCGATCTCGGCGCCCAAGGCGGGGGACACGGGGATGGTCTGGATTGTGTCAAAGGTCATGGTTACTGATTTTAACGTTTTCGGGCGGCGATTTCGATGACCAAACTGTGAATGGGGCTTGCTCGACCCCGGGACCGATTCAGACTATGGTGGCCATTATGCGCAAACATAAACGAAAAAGCATGTTGTCCAGTTTTTGGGACACGATGCTGAAGCCCGACCACGAAGAACTGGAGATGAAGGAACGTCTGGTTGTCATTTCGGCCGCCAACCAGTTGCAGGTGGGCGAGTTCCAGCTTATGCAACTGGCGTACCGGGAATGGTACAACAAGGACCTTCCCGAGGCCCTGGTGACGAAGCTGTTTACGTCCTACATGCTGCACCATCAGGTGCCCCATTGGGCCCGGCACTACGCCCGGTGCATCATCGACGGCTACGAACGCGGTGAATTGGACGACAACGCACCTAAATTCCACCGCTACGATCAAGAATACCACACGTCGGTTCCGCGGGGGCTCCAGCGATTTTGCGTCGCCGCCGCCGGCGTCATTGTCGCTGTCTTCGGAAGCATCTATGTCGCCAACCAGGTCGTCGATTCGCCGACGTCGCTGTTGCCGCCCTATTTCGAGGAAAAGGACCTGCTCCGGGTTCTGCCCGATGGGAAGATACACACAGGCCCGAGAGAACAATTCATCGCCCCGGGCGGCGCCAGCAACTTCAGCGACGTCAAGCCGTCCGGCCGCTGATCAGGCGGGCTCTATTTTTCTCTGTCAGCCGATCGTATTGTAAGCCACGGAATGAGCCGTTAAGGTCCGCCCATGTTTGAGTTCGTCGGCGAGGCAGAGCCCCTCGTAAACATCATTTTCCTGGCCGTCACCGGGTATATCGCGCTCCATGGAATCCGCTTCAGGAACGAAGAAGGCGAAAGCGATTTCGTGCGCCTGTTGTTCGGCTCCATCGCGGCGGTATTTTTCTTTATGGTGCTTTTTCAGGACGTGCTAGGAATAGTCCAGTTTTAGACCCCCGGATTGAGGGCCGGAAACCCCTTCAACCGTAATCCCTAATACCGCGAACAAGCGCGGCCCGTGGTTTGGCTTGAATTCAGATGCGGCCGGAAAGGCCTATTTCCTGCACTCGCCGACGGAACCGCCTTTGCAAACGGTCTTGCCGTCGATCCAGGTGGCGTCCGACATCCTGACGGCGCCGAACTTGGTCCCCTTGATCTTGGCGCCGGTAAGATTGGACCGCTCCAGATCGGCACCTTCCAGGTTGGCGCCCGAAAGATCGGCGCCGGAAAGGTTGGCGTCTTTGATGATGGCCTTCTGGAGCCTGGCTCTTTTCAGGTTCGCCCCCGACAAATCGGTGTTCGACAGGTCGGCGCCGCGAAGGTCGGTTTTTTCCAGGTTGATGGCTTTCAAATTGGAATGATGGAGGACGATATCTTCCATCCTGGCGCCACTCAGATCGGCGCCTTCCAAGCCTATTGTCTTGCACCAATTGACCCTTTTCTCTTTTTTCGGGTCGGCACATATTCTTTTGAACTCACACTTGGACCAGACCACGAAGGCCGCCGGCGGTTCGTAGCATTCCGCCTTTGCAGGCACTGGTGTCAAAAATCCCGCGACCGCAAGGGCCGACAACACAGAAAACAAACTTTTTTTCATGGTCTCACCTCACTTAGTCTCATCCCAAGGGGGGGTAAAACCCATGGACAACCCGGTCACCCAAGGACCGGGACTGAGTCTATTAAAAAAGAGACCCTCGCAGAAACATCGTCAACAAAACGCCGCCGCCGAGAACAACGGTTATGCCGACGACGATGATGCCCATCACCATGAGCTGCTTGCCGGCCGACGGCATGGTATCATCTTTTTCAGGCGCTGTTTCTTCTTCAGGCGCATTTTCTTCCGACATGAAAGGCTCCCCTATACTTTTTAGAGTACTCTGCAAAAAAAATTCGTTCCCTAGGAACGGTTTTCCAGATTGTCCCCTCGGATTAATGGGGCATTGGATGATGACACTTTTAGACCCGTTTGCCAACCGGGCAATTTCCCCGAAGCCGCTACAAAGGCTTGTACATCCGCTGTTCGGCGTCCTTTTCCGGGACGCATAACAGCCGTTCGGGCTCAGGCAAGGCCATTTGCTTTAGCATATAAACGGCGCGCAGGCGAATCGTCGACGGCCGGGGGGTACCGTAAATGATCCTGTTGACAAGGTTGGGCCCTTCGATCGCGCCTTCGTCGATTTTCAACGCCTGAATGTAATCGGCAAGCGCCTTTTCGAAGTGCTGGGACGTGCCCCCGGGCCGGCAGCCCAGGCGGTTGTACATAGTGCCCCGGTTGGCGTAGGCGCCGGCATAAACGCCTATCCCCGTAATGTCGTCGGGTTCCAGGTTGGCCTTGAGAAATTTAATCAAATAGGTGAATTCGGCCTCTGCTTCAATGTAGCGCTCGGCCTGCAAATACACCAGCGCGCGGCCCATTAGGGCGCCGCGGTGATCGGGAGACTTCTCGAGAGCCACGTCAAAGCGTTCCAGGGCGGCGTCAAATTTACCGTCGCCGAAGAGGATGTCGCCCTGGCGGACTTCGTAATCGCCTGGCGGCGCCTGAAGATAGCTTCCGGACACGGCCCAGAACGTGAATCCACCAAAGGTGAGTAAGGCCATCAGGATGATGAACCGGCGCAGCACCCTTGGATCGGTGAAGCCTTTCAGGTTCACGGATTTCCCCCGAAAAGAACCCCGCCGTATACGGCGGCGAAAACCAGGCACAAAAGCCCCGACGTGACCCCGGCGCGGCCTTTCAGGTATTGGCGCATTTTCTCGTCGGGCATTTCGCCGCCCCGGCGCTGTTCCTTGCGCACCGACAGCACCCAGATCATCTGCCTGATGGGAAAAAACAGCGCTATCGCCAAGGCCGCCGACCACAGCCAACGGTAATCAGATGAAAGAAACCCTTCCACGTTTTAAAGCCTAAAAAGTGATTGACCGGTTGTTTTCGAAGAGCGGCTGGAATGTTAACAAAAAAACGGGGGAAGGGCGAAGCCCTTCCCCCGATAAAAGCCAAGTTAAAGATCGGCTAGACGCGTTGGGCCTGTTCTTCGGCCGTATCGCCTATGTCTTCCACCAGAGCCTCGATCTGCGTCTCGGGGATAGTGGACATATTCATCTTGTAGGCGAGGAACCACATCATGCCTACGCCCAGGAGCCAGAACAGAATCTGCCAGGCCCAGATCGACGGCATGCCGAAGGTCCAGTTATCGATGCCGGCATTCGGCGCGCCGAAGATGTCGTTGCCGATAACGGCGCCGGGGCCGATACCGAAGAACATCCACGCCAGGGTGATCGCCCACGCAACCGGGACAAGCCCCTTCTTCGACGCCGGCAGGCTGGCGTGTTCGCGCAGGAAGTTGTGATACTTCATGCGGTGAGCCAGGTCCCCCTGGTTCTGCGTCATCCCCGAAACGACAATGCAGACGGAGGCGTTGAGGAGCATGCCCCAGCCGGCCGAGTGGATGGTCAACGGCCAGCGGCCCCAGTAGTCGAGACCCATGTCGCCGAGTATCCCAAGGCCGAACTTCTCGGTGAAGATGACGCCGATGATGCCGGCCAAGAGGCCGTAAGTGGCGCCCTGACGCGTGATCCACGGGAACCAGCAAACGGCCGCCAAGGGCGTCCACATCTGGAAGCCGAAGGCCACGGCGAGGCCGCCCAACAGCACCAGGGCGTCACGCGAGTACGTCGCCACCAGGAGCGCGCTGACGACGATGAAACCGACACCCATGCGCCCGGCCAACTTCTGCATGTTATGCGTGGAAGCCGGGTTAAGATACCGTTTGTAGAGGTCGCGGGTCAGAATCCCGCCGGCCGTCGACATATAGGCCGCACCGGTGGACTGCATGGCCGCAAGGGCACAGATCGCCAACAGGCCAACCAGCCACGGTGAACCATCCGATATCATGTTCATGTAGTGCGGCACGATGGAGTCCGGTTTCGCGGCGATTGAGCCGGGCAACACGTTGGAAATCGCAAGCCCTGCCTTTGTCACCGCCGGGTTGGCGCCCAGAAGGTGCCCGCCCATGCCCGTGAACGCCGTGAAGAAGAACAGGATGAACCCGATCCCTAAGGAAGAGGCCCAGACCTGCTGCGGCGCGAACGGCCGGGGGTCGGTGTTTGAGAACGCCCACATGGTGAACGCCGGGGCCGATTGAATGCCCATCAGCGCAAACATGTAAGTCAGGCACATGATGCCGGTCCAAAGTCCGCCGACCGGCGTCTCCTTGCCCAAGCCCGCCGTCCACTGGATGACGCCGGGAATGGCGAAGTAGGCATTGTAGTCGCCACCGCCAAAGCCCTTGGTTGTGCCCCACTTGCCGACGTCACTTGCCGCCAGCTTGGCCAGACCCTCCTGCAATGAGTCCCATCCGCCCGCCGCGTTGAGTGCGATGGAGCCGTAGATGATGATGCCCATAGCCAGCAGAATGCACTGCAGGGTGTCCACGTAGGCCACGGCGCGTAGGCCGCCCGACGCCACGTAGATGAACACCACGATCGACAGGATCCACATGCCGACGGCCTGGGTGAACATGCCATCGGGGAAGCCCTCGGTCACGGTGATGACGTTGAACAGATACCCGGAGGCACCCAACTGCACGCCAAGATACGGGATGGAGTACAGCAGGGCGACGATCACCGTCAGGATACGGATGAAGTCACCCTGGAAATAGGTGCCCAGCATCTCGCCCGGGGTCACGAACCCAAAGCGTTTGCCAAGCATCCACTGGCGCTTAAGGAAGATGACGCCGGTGAACGGAATGGTGATGGTGTAAAAGGATGCATAGGCATACTGGAACCCATCGCGATACACCAGACCCGGGTGGCCCATGAAGGTCCAGCCGGAGAACGATGTGGCGGTGGCCGCCAGGATAAACACCCATAGGGATAACTTACGGCCAGCGATAAAGTAATCGCTGGCGGTCTTTGCCATTTGGGCGCTCCGCCAGCCCCAATAGATACAGTAGACCCAATAGAGCACCACAAAAGCGAACAACCAGATAATTTTTGCTTCCAAGACTAATCTCCCCTTATCTGTCGGTCCCCGTAGAAACGACACGGTCGAAACCGAGCCTAAAAGTCGCAAACCAAGAAGCCCCGCGGGACCAACCCCACCGAACCTCAGGGAACGGATCATTGAAACGGATTGGACGTTTCGACCCCCCGGCCTTAACGGCCTTTTATTTACCGCTTCCCACAATAGGACGCTGCCGACCCTGGCAATCCGGGCCGGCATTGAAACCACTGTCTATTAACCGGGAGTATGTCCCCCAAAGACCTTCATGCTTTCCCACGTCATATTGGTCTTATTCACCCGCTGCTTCCTCCGATCCACCGGAACCGAATCCCTCGAATCAGAGTTGCGACCTTCATAACACCTTGGCAACTTTCGTTCAACATTTAGAAAATCCACGACTGTGGAAGAAATAAAGGCTCAAATACGTTTCTCGGCGGACACTAAAGACAACGCTAATTTTCGCAGGTGCACAATCGGCCAAGACCATATGGGCGTTTATCTGGAAAGCATTTGATTTAGTTGGCATTATTGAACATTAGTTATTTTCGATGGGCAATGGGCATTGTCGCGGGTCCGGAAATCGTTAACGTTTTGCTTTCCGTGGCCCCGAAAAACCACTTCACAAGAACGTGATTCATCCCTCCGGCGCCCGGGTAAACGGCCACGGAAAATCAGGCAAAAGGCGGAAAACCGGTAGAAAACCGAATCGCCATTTTCAGCAAACTGGTCCGAGACTTCATGCGCGACTTGCCGCTGGCGGTGCCCATGGGGACGTCCCTTGACGATATCGCCCGGCGGATGGAGGCCGAACAAGCCCCCAGCGCCACCGTCACCGATGGGCAAGGGCGGCCCACCGGTATCGTTACCGAGCGGGACATTACCCGCCGCGCCGCCTTCGGGTTAGACGGCGATACCGCCGCCGCCGACGTGATGACGGCGCCGGTGTTTACCATCGGCGCCGAAGAATACCTCTACTACGCCATCGCCCGCATGCGCCGGCTGGGTCTTCGCCACATGCCCGTCGTCGATGAACAGGGGCGGCTTCAGGGCATTTTGAACCTTCCCGGCGCCGGAAGGCCGACCAAGCGCGAGCGGAGGGAGACGGATCGGTTCAAGAGGCGGGGAGGGCCGGAGGCCTGACGGGGACTGAAATGAGAGTGGATTGAGAGGGGAGGTGATCCGGGTTCCCTAGGTCCGATATTGGCCAGTAGCGGACATCGAAAGATCAACTCCATTTCACATCATGGGGACGACATAGGGACGGCTTATGGACGCCGGGAGCGCGCCTCTCCTTCGACTGGGCCTTCGGCCCGCTCAGGATGAGGGCGCGTGGTGGAGCGGTGATGGCCCCGGCGCCGGAAGGCGGCGATCAAATTGTTGGCCGCCATCTCGACCGTCTCGGCCAGCGCCAGCCCGGCCCCCGCGGGCCGGGCTTTCGTTGCAGCCCCCCCCGCTATGCGTTATCAAGTGCTCCCTTTTCCCTCTGGAGACGCCGATGGCCAGCTATCAGTATTCCTACGTCATGAAAGACCTGTCCAAGACCTTTGCCGGCGGCCGCGAGGTGCTGAAGGGCATCACCCTTTCGTTCCTCCCCGACGCCAAGATCGGCGTACTCGGCGTCAACGGGGCCGGCAAATCGACGTTGCTTAAAATTATGGCCGGCCAGGACCCGGAATTCACCGGCGAAGCCTGGGCCGCCGACGGGGTCCGCGTCGGCTACTTGGAACAAGAGCCGGAACTGGACCCGTCCAAGGACGTCGAGGGCAACGTCATGGAGGGTTTGGGCGAAACCAAGGCGCTGCTCGACAAGTTCAACGAAATTTCCGAGCGCTTTACCGAGCCCATGGACGACGACGAAATGAACGCGCTGCTGGCCGAGCAGGGCGAGCTGCAGGAAAAGATCGACGCCGCCGACGGCTGGGAACTGGAACGCACTATCGAAATCGCCATGGACGCGCTGCGCTGCCCTCCCGGCGATGCCGATGTCGAATCCCTTTCCGGCGGCGAGAAGCGCCGCGTTGCGCTGGCCCGGCTGTTGCTGGCAAAGCCGGATATTTTGCTTCTCGACGAACCGACGAACCATCTGGACGCGGAATCGGTGGCGTGGCTGGAACGGTTCCTCCACGACTACGAAGCCACGGTGATGATCGTCACCCATGACCGCTATTTCCTCGACAACGTCACCGGCTGGATCCTGGAACTGGACCGCGGGCGCGGCATCCCGTACGAGGGCAACTATTCGTCGTGGCTGGAGCAGAAGGAAAAGCGCTTAGGGCAAGAGGCAGGCGAGGAATCGGCCCGCCAACGCACCTTGAAGCACGAATTGGAATGGATTCATGCCTCGCCCCGCGCCCGCCAGGCCAAGGCCAAGGCCCGGATCACCGCCTATGAGGACCTTTTGGCCCAGGCCCAGGAACAACAGATGGGCAAGGCTCAGATCGTCATCCCGCCGGGGCCGCGCCTGGGCGACCTGGTGATCGAGGCCGAAAACCTGAAAAAGGGGTTCGGCGACAAGCTGTTGATAGAAAACTTGAACTTCCGCCTGCCGCCGGGCGGCATCGTCGGCGTCATCGGGCCCAACGGCGCCGGCAAGACGACCCTGTTCCGAATGATTACCGGCGAGGAAAAGCCCGACGGCGGAAAATTGCGCGTCGGCGACACCGTAGTCTTGGGATACGTCGATCAATCCCGCGATGCGCTCGATGCGAAAAAAACCGTGTGGGAGGAAATCTCCGGTGGCCGCGACGAGGTCCAGGTGGGCAAACGGACCATGCAGAGCCGCGCCTATGTGGCGCAGTTCAATTTCAAGGGCGCAGATCAGCAGAAAAAGGTCGGCCAGCTTTCAGGCGGCGAGCGCAACCGGGTGCATATGGCGTTGATGCTTCTTTCGGAGGCCAACGTCCTGCTGCTCGACGAACCGACCAACGACCTCGACGTGGAGACCCTGCGCGCGCTCGAGGACGCAATTACGGAATTCGCCGGCTGCGTCGTCGTCATCAGCCATGACCGCTGGTTTTTGGACCGCATCGTCACCCACATCATCGCTTTTGAAGGCGACAGCCAGGTGGTCTGGTTCGAAGGCAACTACGAGGATTACGAAGCCGACCGCCACCGCCGCCTCGGCATCGACGCCGACCAGCCACACCGGATCAAATACAAGCCGCTGAAGAGAGGTTGAGGGGGCCTCAATTGCCGGCGTCGGCCTTCAGCGACGCCGTCTTGACCCGCAGTTCCTCCAGCAGGCCGGAAACCCTGCCGCCCTTCTGGCGGATGATGGACCCGAAATCGGATCTCAGCGTCTGGCTCATCGACGCCCCTTCGACGACGACGTCGAGGATTTTGATGATTTCGCCCCTAGCGCCGACCCGCCACAGCACCTGCACCGGCCTGGCGCCGTCGGGCCGGGCGATCTCGGTGAACACGGTGACGGCGGAGCCCTTTTCCGCCCGCGTCTTGAGGATGTTCAGGTTTTTGCCGGCGTATCTTTGGAAGCGGTCGACGTAGGACGTCACCATCAGGTCTTCGAACAGGCTTAAGTATTCCGCCTGTTCGTCCTTGGATGCCTTGCGCCAATAACGGCCGAGCACGAACTTGCCGATCGAACGGACGGCGAAATGGGCGTTGAACATCTTACGGAAACGCTTGATCCGCTCCTCGCGGGAGGTTCCTTGCTGGGTCAGCGATTCGAGGGCTTCCTGGGCCATCGACTGGATGAAGGCCTCGGCGCGGACTTCCAATCCAGCGGCGAAAGCCCCGCCCGGGGGCAGGGGCAGGGCCAGGACCAATATAAAGGCGGGCCCCAACAGGACCGCCAGGAAACGGCGTCGATTGAGCATGGTTAACGGATCCGCAAAGTCTTTTCGGAGGTTTTTATACCATCACTCGGGGGCGGTTGGCCATCGTCTATTGGGGCCTGGCCCAGGCCGGGCGCGGGCAAATTGGCCGACCCCTTGCCGTTGCTGATTTCATCGGCCCGGCGCTGGCGATAGAGGCTGCGTAGGGTGGCGTAATAATCGAGCGACGTCTTCTCCAGGCTGTCCAGGGCTTCCATGTGGATCGCCCTCAGGTCCACGGCGCGGCTGCCGGTACGGGCGAAAACGGCGAAATCCCGGTTGCTGTTCGAAGCCCAAAGATTGAACGGATCGACCAGGAAATCGACGACGATGCCGATGGTATCGCGGGGATTGGACGGCCCGAACAGCGGCAACACAACATAGGGGCCTTCCGGCATGCCCCAAACCGCCAGGGTCTGGCCGAAGTCCTCGTCATGGCCTTCCAGGCCCATTTCGGTAGCGATATCGATCACCCCCAGGATGCCGATGGTGGAATTGACCATGAACCGTGCCGCCGTGGCGAGGGCCCGGTCCAGTTCCCCTTGCAGGATGTCGTTGAGGAAGATCACCGGCGCGCGCAAATTATCCAGCGCGTCGTTGATCCGGTCCTGGAAGAATTGCGGGATGACGTCACGGTAGAACGTGGCCACGGGCTTTAGAAAGGCGGTATCGAGGCCGCGGTTGAGCTCGAAAATCGCCCGGTTGGCCGGTTCGGCGGGATCGTTGACCTTGTTGAATTCGGCCACCGCCTCGGGATCGCCGGGATCCGGCATGGTTGCGCAGCCGCCGGCCAGAACCAGAAAAACCACCAACACCAGGGTGCTGACGCGCACATGTCTTCCATGGGCCGGGTGCCAACTCATGCGACCGATACACTTCCTTTCCGGGGAAATCCCCCGGGTCTCCCACTGACCCCCTAGAGCGCCTCTTTCACCGCCGGCGATTCCACCGCCGAATCGGTATAACACCAGGAGTTGGGGTCCATCAACCCCAATTCCACAAAATATAGATAGGTTTGGATGGGTTAAAGGAGTCCTTGAAAATTATATAAAGATATGTTTATGTCCTTAACCTTTATTGAAAACGGCAGCGAACGGAATAAATTTATGGAAGCGCAGGATCTGTGGACGGAAGTCCCGGAAAATGGCCAGATGGACGTGTTGCTGGCGGCGCTCCGGGCGGCGGCGGAGCCGACGCGGCTTCGCATCGTCGCCCTGTTGACCCGGGGCGAATTGACGGTCAGCGAGCTGGTCCACATCCTCGGCCAAAGCCAGCCCCGCATCTCGCGTCATCTGAAGCTGTTGACCGAGGCCGGGCTGTTGACCCGCCACCGCGAGGGGAGCTGGGTCTTTCACCGCCTGGCCGAAAGCGGGCCGGGGGCCGAGGTCGCCCAGCATCTGAACGCGCTGCTGCCGGACGAAGGGGTCCGCGATCACGTCTTGTCCCGGGACCGGGAACGTCTGGGCGAGGTCAAGCGCCAACGCGCCGAGGCGGCGGCGGCCTATTTCCGCGACAACGCCGAAAGCTGGGACACGCTGCGCTCCCTTCATGTCGACGACGCCGAGGTCGAAAAAGTCATATCCCGCCTGTTGCCCCGGGACGGCATTGAAAACCTGCTCGATGTCGGCACCGGCACCGGGCGTATGCTTGAACTGCTGGCCCCCCGCGCCCGGCGCGCCCAGGGCATCGATCTGTCCCGCGAAATGCTGGCCGTCGCGCGCGCCAACTTGGAACGGGCGGATTGCGGAAACTGCCAGGTTCGCCAGGCCGATTTGTACCAATTGCCGTACCCTGCCGCCGTCTTCGACGCCGTGATCGTTCATCAGGTCCTTCACTTCCTCGACCAGCCGGCCGCCGCCATCGCCGAGGCGGTCCGGGTGCTCGCCCCCGGGGGCCAGCTTGTGGTGGTCGATTTCCTGCCCCATGACCAGGAAAACTTGCGCCAGGAGCACGAACACCGGCGCCTTGGCTTCGCCGACAAGGAAATCGGGGCCTGGTTCGGCCGCGCCGGGTTGACGGCCAAGGAAACCGAGCACCTTTCCGGCGCGCCGCTGACGGTCGCCGTCTGGGTGGCGGAAAAACCCCCCACGGACACCAAGCAGGAGGCGCCTTCGCCATGACCGGGAACACTCCTCCAGAGGCCAACGGGGCACCCCATCTCGCCGTCGCCGCGCCCCTGCCCCGTGACGTCCGGGTGTCGTTCGAGTTTTTCCCGCCGAAGACCGAAAAGGCGAACAAGACCCTTTGGGTCAGCATCCAGCGCCTGGCGCCGCTACGTCCATCCTACGTTTCGGTGACCTACGGCGCCGGCGGATCGACCCGCGAACGCACCCATGCCACCGTCTACCGCATCCGCCACGAAACGACGCTGGAGCCGGCGGCACATCTGACCTGCGTCGGGGCGACAAGGGAAGAAATCGACGACGTCGCACGATCCTATTGGCAGGCCGGTGTCAAGCACATCGTGGCACTGCGCGGCGACCCGCCCGAAGGTCAGGATCGCTACCGGCCCCACCCCGGCGGCTACGCCTATGCGTCCGACCTGGTGGCGGGGCTGAAGAAGGTCGCCGACTTCGAAATCAGCGTCGCCGCCTACCCGGAAATCCACCCGGAAGCGGAAAGCGCCGAGGACGACATCGACAACCTGAAGCGCAAGATCGACGCCGGGGCGTCGCGGGCCATCACCCAGTTCTTTTTCGACGTCGAGTTCTTTCTCCGGTTCCGGGACCGGGTCCAGGCGGCGGGGATCACCGTTCCCCTCATTCCCGGCATTCTGCCGGTCACCCATTTCACCCGCGTCGCCGGGTTCAGCGCCAAAAGTGGCGCCTCCATGCCGGCCTGGATGGGGGAACTTTTCGAGGGCCTGGACGACGATCCGGAAACCCGCAAGCTGGTCGCCGCTTCCGTCGCCGCCGAACAGTGCCGGGCGCTCCATGCCCATGGGGTCACCGATTTCCATTTCTACACCATGAACCGGGCCGACCTGGTGTACGCCATCTGCCACATCCTCGGCGTCCGCGCCAACGACGGAGCCTGAGAACCATGGCCGCCACCCTTTCCGCCCTGTTCAAGGAACGCATCCTGGTGCTCGACGGCGCCATGGGCACCATGATCCAGGGGCACAAGCTCGAAGAGGCCGATTTCCGGGGCCGGCGGTTCGCCGACCATGCCTCGAACCTGAAGGGCAACAACGACCTGCTGTCGATCACCAGGGCCGGGATCATCGCCGACATCCATAGCGGTTTTCTCGACGCCGGGGCCGACATCATCGAGACCAACACCTTCAATTCGACGTCCATTTCCCAGGCCGATTACGGACTCGAGGACCTGGCGCACGAGCTCAACGTCGAAGCCGCGAAACTGGCCCGCGCGGCCGCCGACGCGGCGACCGCCAAGACGCCCGGCAAACCCCGCTTCGTCGCCGGCGCCTTGGGTCCGACCAACCGCACGGCGTCCATCTCGCCCGACGTCAACGACCCCGGCTTCCGCAACGTCACCTTCGACGGTCTCGTAACCGCCTATACCGAGGCCATCCACGGGCTCATCGAGGGCGGCGTCGACATGCTGCTGGTCGAAACCATCTTCGATACCTTGAACGGCAAGGCCGCCATCTACGCGATCAAGAAATATTTCGACGATCACGGGACCGAATTACCGGTAATGATTTCAGGCACCATCACCGATGCCTCGGGTCGCACTCTTTCCGGCCAGACCCCGGAGGCGTTCTGGAATTCCATCGCCCACGCCAACCCGATCAGCGTCGGTTTCAACTGCGCGCTGGGGGTCAAGGAACTGCGCCAGCACATCCAGGAAATCGCCGCCATCGCCCCGGTCAACGTCAGCGTCTATCCCAACGCCGGACTGCCCAACGAATTCGGCGGCTACGACGACACCCCGGAATTCATGGCCGAGCAGTTGGGCGAATTCGCCGACAGCGGTTTCGTCAACATGGTCGGCGGCTGTTGCGGCACGACGCCGGACCACATCCGCGCCATCGCTGCCGCCGTCGACGGCGTCAAGCCGAGGCCGATGCCCGAAGACGGCCGCCGTTGCCGATTGGCGGGGCTGGAGCCCCTGAATTTCGGGCCGGTCACCGGGTTCGTCAATATCGGCGAGCGCGCCAACGTCGCCGGTTCGGCCAAATTCGCCAAGCTGATCCGCGAAGGCGCCTTTGATCAGGCCCTGGACATCGCCCGCACCCAGGTCGCGGGCGGCGCCCAGGTCATCGACGTCAACATGGACGACGCCATGCTCGACGGCGAGGCGGCGATGAGAACGTTCCTCAACCTGGTCGCCGCCGAGCCCGATATCTCACGCGTGCCGGTGATGGTCGATTCGTCCAAGTTCTCGATCATCGAAGCCGGGCTCAAGTGCCTTCAGGGCAAAGGGGTGGTCAATTCCATCAGCCTCAAGGAAGGCGAGGACGCCTTCATCGCCCAGGTGGGCGAAGTGATGCGCTACGGCGCCGCGGTGGTGGTCATGGCCTTCGACGAGCAGGGCCAGGCCGAAACCTGCGAGCGGATGGTGGCGATTTGCCAGCGCTGCTATAAAATCCTCACCGAAACGGTGGACTTCCCGCCCGAGGACATCATCTTCGACGCCAACATCTTCCCCATCGCCACCGGCATCGAGGAGCACAACAATTTCTCCCACGACTTCATCCACGCGGTCGCCGAGATCAAGAAGACCCTGCCCCATGCGCTGACCTCGGGGGGGCTATCCAACATGTCGTTCTCTTTTCGCGGCAACAACCCGATGCGCGAGGCCATGCACTCGGTGTTCCTCTATCACGCCATCGAAAGCGGCCTCGACATGGCCATCGTCAACGCCGGCCAGTTGGCGGTCTACGGGGATTTGCCCGACGAGCTGCGAGAACGCATCGAGGACGCGGTCTTCAACCGCCGGCCCGACTACACCGAAAGGCTGTTGGAGATCGCCGATCAGACCGAAGGCCAGGTCCGCGAGAAAACCGACGACCTGGGCTGGCGCCGGGCCCCCGTCGCCGAGCGGCTGGAGCACGCGCTGGTCAATGGCATTACGGATTTCATCGAAGTGGACACCGAGGAAGTCCGCCGAGCGGCCGAGCGCCCCATCGAGGTCATCGAAGGGCCGCTGATGGACGGCATGAACGTGGTCGGCGACCTGTTCGGCTCGGGGCAGATGTTCCTGCCCCAGGTGGTTAAAAGCGCCCGGGTCATGAAACAGGCGGTGGCCTATCTGCAGCCGTTCCTGGAGGCCGAGAAGGACGCCAAGGCCAAGGCCAAGGGCAAGGGCAAGATCGTCATGGCCACGGTCAAGGGCGACGTCCACGACATCGGCAAGAAAATCGTCGGCGTCGTGCTTCAGTGCAACAACTATGAGGTCGTCGATTTGGGCGTCATGGTGTCCTATGTCGATATTCTGGAGACGGCCAGGAACGAGAACGCCGACCTGATCGGCCTGTCCGGCCTGATTACGCCGTCCCTGGACGAAATGTGCACGGTCGCCGCCGAGATGAAACGCCAGGGCCTCGACCTGCCGTTGCTGATCGGCGGCGCGACCACGTCGAAGGCGCATACGGCGGTCAAGATCGCGCCCAATTACGACGCCCCCGTCATTCACGTGCTCGACGCGTCGCGTTCCGTCGGCGTCGTCTCCAACCTGCTCAGCGACACCCTTAGGGCCGATTTCGTCGCCGAGGTCGCCGACGACTACGAACTGGTCCGCCAACGCTACGAAGCTCGCGAAAAAATGGGTCCCCCGGCGACCATCGCCGCCGCCCGCGAGGCTAAGGCCAAGATCGACTGGCAGGGGTACGAGCCGCCTAAGCCTAAGTTCCTGGGGCTCAAGGTGTTCGACGACTATGACCTGGCCGAGCTGGTCACCTACATCGACTGGACGCCGTTCTTCCGAACCTGGGAGCTAAAAGGAACCTACCCGGCGATCCTGGAAGACGAAAAATTCGGCGCCGCCGCCCGCGACCTGTTTGCCGACGCCAAAGCCATGCTGCAACGACTGATCGGCGAACAGTGGCTGACGGCCAGGGGGGTCATCGGGTTTTTCCCGGCGGCGCGGATCAATCACGACGACGTGGAAATCTATGCCGACGACGACCGCAAGGAAGTCGCCGCCACGCTCCGCTTCCTGCGCCAGCAGATGCAAAAGGACGAAGGCCGGCCCAACCGCTGCCTCGCCGATTTCATCGCGCCTGAGGATTCTAAGTTGGCCGATTACATCGGCGGTTTTGCCGTCACCGCCGGCATCGGCGCCGATGAGAAGGCGGCCCGGTTCGAGGCCGATCACGACGACTACAACGCTATCCTGCTTAAAGCCTTGGCCGACCGGTTGGCCGAGGCCTTCGCCGAGCGCCTGCACGAGCGCGTGCGCCGGGAATTCTGGGCCTATGCCGAAGGCGAAAACCTGGACAGCGAAGACCTGGTCAAGGAACTCTACCAGGGCATCCGCCCGGCGCCCGGCTATCCGGCGTGCCCCGACCACACCGCCAAGATGGACCTGTTCGGGCTTCTGGAGGCGGAAAAGAACGCCGGGATATCGTTGACTGAAAGCTTCGCCATGACGCCGGCGGCCTCGGTGTCGGGGTATTACTTCTCGCACCCGGAAGCGCGGTATTTCGGTGTCGGGCGCATCGGTAAGGACCAGGTCAAGGACTACGCCAAACGCCGCGGCATTGCGCTCGAAGAGGCGGAGAAATGGCTGGCGCCGAACCTGGTCTATACGCCGTAGCCCCCCGTGACCCCCCATGACCCCTGGCCCCGGCTTGTGATACCGTTGCCGGGTCAACAAACGGAAAAAAATCATGCGTTTCTGGACGGTCCTTGCCGTCTCGATCCTGATCCCGGTCTTCGCTTCCGAGGCCGGGCAGCACTACCGATCCTGGACCGGTCCCGACGCCCCGTCCCAGGCCGGCACCCAGCGCCAGCAGGATTTCGTCGACAAGCTAAAGGGGCTGATCGACGAGGCCGAAAAGGCGCGTGCCGTCGACCCCCAATTCCTCGGTGACCTCCGGGGGCTGGTGCGGGAGTACGACCGGCCCCGGCGGCGGGTGGTTCTTTCCGACCGCTTCGAAGACGGCGATTTCACCGATAACCCCGCCTGGACCGTCACCCAGGGCCGCTATTGGGTGGAGCGCGGCTGGGGGCTAAGGAGCGCCGTCAAGGCCGGGCCCGCCGCCCAATCGGCGCCGCAACCCGAGCCGCGAAAGGGCCGCGATGCCGCCGCCGCCATCTTCGGACGGATCCTGCAGCAGGCCATCGACCCGGAAGGAAAACTCGGCGGCGGCCAGACGGCGGGCGGCGCCCCGGCAACGGCTATCCAGATTGCGCTGGCGTTGACCAACGCCTTCGCCGTCGAAATCGACTTGTCGTCGTGGAGTGCGGAAGGACGCCTGGAAATCGGCCCCTACCAAGGCGCCCCAAAGGGCGCCGAGCGGGCCCAGGGCTATGTCCTGGCCTACACGCCGGGCGGCGAGTTGGAACTTCTCCGGGTTTCGCCCCGGGGGTCTTCGATCATCGACCGCCGCACCGGCTTGGTCGCCCTGGAGGACAAGAAGACCCACCGCCTTCTATGGACACGAAACGCCGATGGCCTGATGGCGGTTTCCATCGACGGCCGCGAAGTGCTTAAGGCTTCCGACCAGGCGTTATGGGGGCCCTTCGACGGTCTGCGCATAGTCAACCAGGGCGGCGACTACATCTTCAAACGCATCGCCGTATTCACCATAGGCAAGGGATAACACAGATTATGGATGCCGAAACTTTAAAGACCCTGCAAGCGCCCTTGAAGGCGAAATACCAGGAAAACCCGGAAGCGGCGGTGATTACGTTGAAAGCCTGCGGCGAACTGGGGTCCGAACAACTGGTCTGTTCCGTGGAAACGGGCAAGGCGCTGGTCGAGGCGGGCCTGCACCCGGCTACCGGCGGCGATGGCACCCAGGCCTGTTCGGGCGATATGCTGTTGCAAGCCCTGGTGGCGTGTGCCGGCGTGACGCTCGCCGCCGTTGCCACGGCGCTTGAAATCGACCTCAAGGGCGGCCGCGTCCACGCCGAAGGCGATCTCGATTTCCGCGGCACCCTTGGCGTCGACAAGAAAGTGCCGGTCGGGTTCCGCGACATCCGGCTCAGTTTCGACCTCGACACCGACGCCGACGGGGAAAAGATCGCGACGCTGATGAAATTGACCGAACGTTACTGCGTCGTTTACCAGACGCTTATTTCGCCGCCCCCGGTCACCGTCAGCTACTAGCGCCGCCCCGGCCAGTCCCTTAAACGGGAAACCCCGCCACAGGGTCTCCAATAAAGGAGGGGGGGTCATTATCGATGCTCTCGGCATCACCCGATCAAAAGACCGAGTCTTTTTGAGTTTCAGTTCAATATGTCCATTGGCTGGTCAGGCGGGGTCAATTTTTTAGCCTCCTAAAATCCGTCGAAATTGAGAAGCCTCGATGTCTAATTCCTCCTTTCCTCCCAAGTGGATAAAATCTGACATACGGGGTCCATGCGATCCCCGCTCCCGGTTTCACGGCAGGAGAGCGCCTTCGAAGGCTGCTTGCTGAAAATCAAGTGGTGTCTTTCCGAGGGCCGGCATCGGGGGTTTCTCCCATCGGCCAAATCCCTCCGGGAACCAGAAAAGAATAATAGCCGATTTTGCCGTCGATTTCAGTAGGAACAACATCGGATGGCGCCTTTTGCTTCCTAAAGCGTTTCAGGTTTGATCGTGTGAACACGATCAAACCTGCGTTCGTGCGCCACTAGGGCACACGCCTGCTGCGCGGCGGGTTGCGGCATGCGCCGCAACCAGAGCCCATCAAGTCCGAATGATTCCATTCAAACTTGATGGGCCCTAACGCATCCTTTTTACCCGTCCCCCGCTTGCCGACATTATACTCACCCCCATGGACGACACCGCCGCTTCCCCACGCTTGATGCTTCCCGCCCAACCGGCCCTCGTCGCCGGGGTCCGCCGGGCGGCGTGGCTGACCGCGGATGGAGAAATCCAAACCCCGCCCCTGGCCGAGGCCGCCAAGTGTCTGGCCTCCGGTTTCGGGCCGGCGGTCCGTCCCGTCGTCTGCGACGCCAAAACGACGGCCAAACGGCTCGGCGTCGGCCCGTTTGCCGCCTTCGATGTCCTTGAACTGTATGCCTTCGTGCGGCCGGCCCGGTTCGTGCTGCCGACGCCCCGGGGGGTCACCCAGGCGCTCGGCCTGGCGCTGCCGGGGACCCTTGAAAGAGAGGCCGAATCGTTGCTCGCTTCCGCCGGCGCCCTGTTGGCGGAACTGTCCGACCGGGCCGCCGGGCCGGGGGACGCACAAGCCCTTCCCATCGCCCAGGCGATGTCCAAAGGCGGCTGGCCGTGGGGACCGGCGGTATTGGCGGCCCTTGGCGCCGAGAAGACCGCGCCGCCGAAGAATGCCGCCGCCGGTTTAAACATCTTTCATTTGCTCGACGAATGGCAGGACCGGGCGCCGGAACCGCCGCCCGGCAACCACTCCGTCGAACCGGACGAGGCGCGGGCCCGGCTGGCCGAGCTTTTGGGTGGCGGCGCCGAAAACCGGGATGAACAGACCGATTACGCGGCCGACGCCGCGGCCGCCTTCCAGCCCCGTGTTGAGGCCGGCGAACCCCGGCTGGCCATCGCCGAGGCCGGCACCGGGGTCGGCAAGACCCTGGGTTACATCGCCCCGGCCAGCGTGTGGGCGGAAAAGAACCAGGGTCCGGTGTGGATCAGCACCTTTACCCGCAACCTGCAACGCCAACTGGACGGCGAGCTAGACCGGCTGTTCCCCGACCCGGCGGAAAAGGCCGAGCGCATCGTCATTCGCAAGGGGCGGGAGAACTACTTCTGTCTTCTCAATTTCGACGAAGCGCTGGCTAGGTCGTCCGGGGGACGCAGCAGCGCCCGGGCGGCCGCAGGGCTTGGCGGCGCCAAGGCGGGTGGCGGCAGCGTCACGGCGCTCGGCCTGATGGCCCGCTGGGCCCTCAACACCCGGGACGGCGATATGGTCGGCGGCGATTTCCCGGCCTGGCTCACCGATTTGCTGGGCTACGGCCTGACCACCGATCTAACGGACACCCGGGGCGAATGCATCTATTCGGCATGCCGGCACTACGCCCGCTGTTTCATCGAACACACGGTGCGCCGGGCCCGGGGCGCCGACATCGTCGTTGCCAATCATGCCCTGGTGATGATTCAGGCCGCCCTCGGCGGCCTTGCTGGAGGCAGCGGCGGCGAAGGCGGGCTTCCGACCCGCTATGTCTTCGACGAGGGCCATCACCTGTTCGACGCCGCCGACACCGCGTTTTCGGCCCACCTGTCGGCCCGCGAGACGGCCGACCTTCGGCGCTGGATCCTGGGCGCCGAGGCGGGAAGCCGGTCCCGGTCGCGCGGGCTCAGGGAGCGGATCGGCGACCTCATCGACGGCGACGCCAAGGCCATGGACGCGCTTGCCGAGGCGATCAAGGCGGTCCATGCGCTGCCCGGCGTCGGCTGGGGCAATCGGCTCGCCGACGGCGCCCCCCAAGGCCTCGCCGAGGCTTTCTTCGCCTTCGTCCGCCAACAAGTCTATGCCCGAGATCCAGACGGGCGGTCCCCCTACAGCCTGGAAACGGAAACCACGCTCCCGGTCGATGGGCTTTTAGAGGCGGCGGTGGCGCTCGATCAGGCCCTGGCGCGGCTGATCACGCCCTTGAGCCGGCTGATCGGGGCGCTGGCGGTGGTTCTCGACGCCGAGGCGCAGGACCTGGACAGCCACACCCGTTCCCGCATCGAGGCCATGTGCCGGGGCCTCGACCGCCGCGGCCGCCAGCAGGCCCAGGGCTGGCGGCGGATGCTGCAAGCGCTGAGCGGCGAAACGCCGGAAAAATTCGTCGACTGGTTCGGGGTCGACAGGATCGATGGCCGCGACATCGACATCGGCCTGCACCGGCATTGGATCGACCCGACGCAACCGTTCGCCGAAGTCGTCCTCGCCCCGGCCCACGGGGTGTTGGTGACCTCGGCGACCTTGCGCGACGGCACCTGCGACGCCGAGACCGATTGGCGGGCCGCCGAGAGGCGCACCGGGGCGCATCACCTTGCCGCCCCGCCGAAGCTGACGGACCAGCCGTCACCCTTCGACTATGCCGCCCTGACCCAGGTGCTGATCGTCGGCGACGTCAACCGCGACGACCCGGACCAGGTGGCGGCCGCCTATCGCGAGCTGTTCCTGGCCGCCGGCGGCGGCGGGCTGGGCCTGTTTACCGCCATCCAGCGCCTTCGCACCGTCCATCAACGCATCCAAGGGCCGCTGGACGAGGCCGGGCTGACGCTTTTGGCCCAACACGTCGATGTCCTGGATACCGGCACCCTGGTCGACATCTTCCGGGCCGAGGAAGATTCCTGCCTGCTGGGCACCGATGCGATCCGCGACGGCGTCGACGTGCCGGGCCGGTCCTTGCGCTTGATCGTCTTCGACCGGGTGCCCTGGCCGCGGCCCGATATCCTGCACCGGGAGAGAAAAAAACATTTCGGCGGCCGCCAATACGACGAGATGCTGACCCGGCTCCGCCTCAAGCAGGCTTTCGGACGGCTCATCCGCCGCGCCGACGATCACGGCGTTTTCGTGATGCTGGACCGGGCGCTGCCGAGCCGGCTTCTCGGCGCCTTTCCCGAAGGCGTCCCGGTCAAGCGGCTGGGGCTGAAGGAAGCCATTACCGACACCCGGACCTTTCTCGGCCAAATGGATTAAAATTTATTTCAGGAAAGCTAAAACTCAAGGAAACAGCTATGACCTCACTCAACGGACAGACGATCGGCTTCATCGGCCTCGGCCTGATGGGCAAGCCGATGGCCCGCAACTTGAAGGTGGCAGGGGCGGAGATGATCGTCCACAACCGCTCCCAGGGCGTCATCGAGGAGCTTTCGGGCGAAGGCATGACCCCGGCCAAGACACCCGCCGACGCCGCCGGCGCGGCGGAGA
>Ga0208113_1000412_pt1 | contig 21725 bp, 24 predicted proteins | sample Knorr_S7_td_NADW_FD_185598 | JGI IMG/M metagenome (GOLD analysis project Ga0208113, IMG submission 185598) | Marine microbial communities from Southern Atlantic Ocean transect - Knorr_S7_td_NADW_ad_2505m_LV_A (SPAdes) (version 2) | ecosystem: Environmental > Aquatic > Marine > Oceanic | place...
GTCACGTAGCCGAGCTTTGCTATCACAAAGCCCACTACGCGGCCACACTCATCGACGATTTACCAGGTTATTCGGCAAAAACAGACGAGACATTCTTCCAAGAATTTGTTGTCGAATGCCCGTTGCCCCCCTCTGAATTAAACGAAAAATTATTGGACTACAAGATCATCGGTGGACTGGACATCACCGCCCAAGTCCCCAATGGGATGCTCGTGTGCGCCACCGAGGTCAACACGCGGGAAGAGATCGAAAGACTGGCCGGCGCTCTAGCGGAAATCGGAACAGGCAAATGACATCCCTTCTCGAAAAATTCGAGCTGAATCGTCGTCAACTTCTAATGGAGCGCAGTTCTCCCGGCAGGATCGGAACCACGCTGCTCCCTCTGGACGTGCCGGAGTCAGAATTGCCCGATAGCGAAATTCTCCGAGAAGAGCTTGAGATGCCAGAGTTAAGCGAGGGCGATCTGGTAAGGTACTTCTCCCAGATCAGCCAGTTCAATTTCTCCATCGACCACAATTTCTACCCACTTGGCTCTTGCACTATGAAGTACAACCCCAAGTTGAACGACGAAGTTGCGTCCCTCCCGGGCCTTGCCCAGATTCACCCGCTTCAACCAGAATCTACAGTTCAGGGAGCCATCAAACTATTATGGGAGCTACAGGATCGACTGGCCGAAATCACCGGCTTGGTGGGAGTGTCCCTGGCGCCGATGGCCGGCGCTGACGGCGAGCTTGCCGGGATGCTCATGGCTCGCGCTTATCATCTGGAGCGGGGAGACACCCAAAGAAAGAAAGTCCTCATCCCTGACAGCGCCCACGGGACCAACCCCGCCTCCGCGGCAATGGCTGGTTTCGATGTTGTGTCCCTTCCATCGGACGCCGACGGCAACACCGATCTGAACGCCATAAGAGCCGCCGCGGACGACGAGCTTGCGGCTCTCATGATCACATTGCCCAGCACGCTTGGGCTGTTTGACACAAACATTCTTGAAGTCAATCAGATCGTCCGGGATGCCGGAGGCATCGTGTATGGCGACGGCGCAAACCTCAACGCGATCGTCGGTCGTGTCAGGCTGGGCGATTTGGGTTTCGACGTCATACATTCCAATTTGCACAAAACCTTCACACAACCCCACGGAGGCGGGGGTCCAGGCTCCGGTCCGGTAATCGCCGGCGAAAGGTTGGTTGATTATCTTCCCCTGCCCATCGCAACACGCACCGGCTCCGATAACAACGAATATTTCTCTCTGGGAACGCCCCCCAAGACCATCGGTCGCATGGGCGCGTTCCACGGCAACTTCGGGGCATTGGTCCGAGCTTACGCTTACATTTCCACTCTGGGGAAAGAAGGCATACCAAAGATCAGCGAGGATTCAGTAATCAACGCCAACTATATCCTCAGCCAGTTGAAGGGCTACTACGACCTGCCTTACGACCGATCGTGCATGCACGAAGTCGTTTTTTCAGCACGGAACCTGAAACGCGATCATGGCGTAAGCGCGTTGGACGTGTCCAAACGTCTCATCGACTACGGCATACATCCTCCAACGATGTACTTCCCGTTGATTGTCGAAGAGGCCTTGATGATCGAGCCGACGGAGACCGAGTCCAAAGAGACGTTGGATTACTTCATCGAGGTCATGAAAACCATCGCCCAGGAAGCGGTTGACGACCCTGACCTGCTGCATAATGCGCCTCACAACACCCCAAACACTCGCGTAGATGAGGCCCGCGCGGCCAGACGACCAAACCTTCGTTGGCGTAGAGAATCCTGAATTAGAGGCAGGAATTCTCGAAGTTTTGTACAATCCAAGCGGCGCACGCCCCGATAACTTAAGAGGGGCGTCGTGATTAGACCTCATAACTCCAAAACTAGGAGATTAGAACTATGGTAGATGTCGGACAGGCAGCTCCAGATTTCAAGCTCCCGGCCCACAACGGGTCAGGAGTCAGTCTTAGCGATTTCAAAGGCGAGAACAACGTCGTTCTATCGTTCCACATATTCTCATTCACAGGCGGTTGAACGCACCAGGTCTCCACATTCCGGATATTCAATTCTGGATTTGAGGAGAGAGATACCCAGGTTCTGGGTATTAGCACAGACGCTCGACCGACTCAGGTAGCCTACGCGGCTTCAGTGGGATCGATTCCCTACCCCCTTCTCGCCGACTTCGAGCCGAAAGGCGCGATGTCTAAACTATATGGGGTGTATAACGAAGAGCGTGGCACAGCCAATCGATCGGTGTTCATAATCGACAAAGAAGGCATCGTCCGTTGGAAACAAGAGTTCGGCAACGCCGCGGACATCGATCCAAAAGCGATCATGGCCGAGATCGACAAGCTCTAGATCACAACATCGCGATAATATCCACGTGTGGGCGGGTTGATTGACCCGCCCACACTGTTTCTGCGATTCATCGATCGGCTAGAATACGAGGGAAATCTGATAACGAGCGTGATACCCCATGAGCGATGACTCGACCCCAAAAGAGCACGTATTCAGCGAGGGCGACCAGGCTCTAATCGTCGACCGCAGAGACCGTCAATACCTCGTCCAACTGACACAGGACAACCGATTTGAGTCCCATGTCGGCAACTTCGATCTGTCCAAGCTAATCGGAATGCCCTATGGCAGTTGGCTCACGTCGCCTTCCGGCCACAGAATCATCGCTTACAAGCCAACGCTGGCGGACATCACGTTGCGGATGCCCCGAATCGCCACCGTGATGTATCCTAAAGACCTGGCAACGCTCCTGGTGTACGCAGACATATTCCCTGGCGCAAAAGTGCTGGAGGCGGGCGCAGGCTCTGGAGCGACCACGATGACCCTCCTGAGGGCGGTTGGAGAATCCGGGCAGGTGATTTCCTATGACACACGCCAGGATATGCTGGATCAAACGTTAGCGAACGTAAAGCTGGCGAACTCCGATCCTCATAACCTTACGTTGAAGCAAAAAAATATCTACGAGGGCATTGAGGATGATGGGATTGACAGGCTAGTGCTTGACCTGCCTGAACCGTGGCACGTTGTGCCTCACGCCTCGGACAAACTGGTTCCCGGCGGAATGCTGTTCAGCTTCCTGCCAACGATACTTCAGGTCCACGATCTGACGCTCGCATTGCGGGAACAGGGAACGTTCAACCTCATTGAGACGATGGAAGTCACAATGCGTCCCTGGTCGGTTGGAGGACGAAGCGTCAGGCCATCCCACCGGATGATCGGCCACACAGGGTTCATCACAACCGCAAGAAAAAGCTCACCCCGACCCGACCCAGAAGACGAAGCAAATGAGGAATCTAATGGCTGAAATGCTTTGGACTCGGTCAGGGACTTTGATCTTCATGCTGATCCTGATCGAACGGCCAGAGATGGTCTATCGTAAATTCAGTCTGAGAGAGTCGGCCGGCAAATAACGGGATATGTTCGGGTCGGAGCAGCGGAGCAGGCAGGGCCGTTGTTCGTGATGCGTCAAGAATAAGCGACTCGAAACTTCGCACGCCAGTCCTCTTTTGCTGAATCAATACTAAGTAGCCACCCAGGCCGCCGGGTTTGACAAGTTCGCGAATGGCCATGAGGTTGGCATCGCGCTCATAAGCATCTATTTTCAATTCGCTGATATCCTTCTCAATCTCTCTCATGCCGATACCGTTAAGAAATTCAGCTTGGCTAAGCAAGACCAGAGGAGAAAGGCCCGACGCTCTGCCCTCATCCACCACCGCGGTGAAATCGACATGCGCCGTAATGTCCTGACGCCCTATGCGATGGTACGGACTGGAGCCGTCGGTATGTCGGAAATAGGTCTGAAGCGTTCCCATTGATCGTTTGGCAGAGTACAGCTGCTCGGCCTCATGCCCATAGTCGATCGTTATTACAAAACCCCGATCCAATACTCTGGACACTCGTTCCATCCAAGGCGATATGTCCAAATTGACTTCGCCCTTGAAACCTTCTGGCAGTCGGCGCCCCAAGTTTTCGAGACGTCGTGAGATGAGCGGAGTCGAGGGCGCTCCTAACTCTTCGACCAACTCGCCAGCATTGTTGATGGTCACGAATGCTTCCTTGAGCGTCCCATCGTCTATTCTGAACCGGTGGACAGGAAAAGCGTCCACAAGCTCGTTCGAGATCACGCATCCGGTAATACCCATCTTGGCGACACTGGACGTTGTTCTGTCGGTCTTGAGATATTCCAACGCCCTGGTGAACTCGGGTTGAAGATGTTTCGTGAACTCAACCAGGTCGCGGGCCAAAAGTCCGTCGCCTGCGCCCATCTCAACTGTGTGAAACGGTTCTGGCCGTCCCATTACTTCCCAAATCCGCTCTAGCTGCAAAGCCAAGAGCGCCCCGAATGCCGGATGAGCTGCCGGGCTGGTAAAGTAGTCGCCAGCCCCGCCAACGACTTTTTGAGTTGTGTAGTACCCACCTTCAGGATAATAGAGGGCGGTTTCCATAAAATCCGCGAACGTGATGCGCCCTTCTGAAGCGATTCTCTGTCGAATCTCCGTTTCAGCCCGGTTTTGGCCAACTCTATCTTTCTTCATCCTCTGCTCGTTGTCACTCGAATTGGCGCAAACAACAGGGGCGCCACCTGAGTGACGCCCCTGATTATGTTGCCTTGCCGGTCTTGGCGAAGCGTTATGTGGCCTTTTTCTGTTGCCTCGCGCGCCTGCCCTGGCCTCCGTCGCGGTCCCAGCCAGAACCCTGAATGGAGTTCTTGAATTCCTGGGTCATGCCGCAAATCTTGCATATTCCCTCGCTGGTTGGGCCGTTGGGTTGGTCGATAACCCAGTGGTGCATGCAATCCGATACTACTTCTTCAACTGCCTCTTCGGTCACGTTTGGTACCCTCTTTCTAAGGTGTCGCTACTCGATTTGTTGCGACCCTTTACCCTCTTTCTCCGATAGGGACGTATGGCACGTCCATCTCCCCAGTATAGAGGAGTCTGGGCCTGAGTAGGATATTGTTCTCGAATTGTTCCACTACCTGGGCTGTCCAACCCGGAATGCGTCCCATCGCAAAGATGGAGATGAACAGGTCGTCAGGAATCCCCAACAGGTAATAGATTGTGCCAGAGAAGAAGTCAACGTTCTGGTAGATACCCCTTCGTCTGTACGGCTCCATTGCCTCGATGACGTTCTGGAGAATCGAGAACCATTTCGGTTCACCTTTGCGTTCTCCCAGAGCTTTAGCATCATCCTGAAGATGGACAGACCGCGGGTCAATTGCCCTGTAGACGCGGTGGCCGAAACCCATGATTCTGCCGCCAGAATCCAGACGCTTCCTGACGTAGTTCTCTGCGTTCTCCTCAGTGCCGATTTCCTGGGCCATCTTCATGACCTCTTCAGCCGCGCCACCGTGAGACGGCCCCTTAAGGACCGCGACGCCTGTTGTGACCGCGCAATGCAGGTCCGCAACGGTGGATGCCGCGACTCTGGCGCCGAACGAGGATGCGTTAATGCCATGCTCGGCGTGGAGGACGAAGTCCTTGTCGATAAGGTCCGAGTCCACCTGTTCTGGAAGCTCTCCGAAAAGCATGTTCAGGAAGTTCGCCGCCTGGTTTAGGTTGGAGTCGGGCGCTATCGGGTCTTTACCGTCACGCACTCTCGCATGGGTGGCGACGATAGTTGGAGCCTGAGCCGTGAGCCGAAGACCTTTGCGAAGGGTAGCTTCGGTGGAGTTGTCTTCGGTGTCTGGATCGTATGCAGAAAGGGCTGAAATCGCTGTCCGAAGCACGTCCATAGGATGTGAATTGCGGGTCAGTTTAATGATATCCACAATTTCGTCGGGAATTAATCGCGCGGCTTTCAATGTAGCGTCAAACTCGTCGAGTTGCGCCTGAGTGGGCAATTTCCCGTACATGACCAAATAGGCGGTTTCCTCGAAATTCGAGTGGACGGCCAGTTCGTCGATGTTGTAGCCGCGGTAGAGCAGTTTGCCGATGTTGCCATCAATAAAACTGCTCTTGCTTCTGTCGATGTAAACTTCCCGAAGGCCGCGGTGAAGCTGGACCTTCTCTTCGGTCATATTTATTCCTCCCTGGGCTATTGATATCTGTCGTAGGTAAAGATTGCCAAAAAATTGGTGACGCACATTTCGTGCATGGCAAATTTGAACAGGGACCAATAGCCAGTTTCACAGCTTGAGCGCGTGCCAAAAATGCACCGCAATTCTAGCATCGGCCTACCTGAGTGTCAAGAAAGTCACGCCTAACAGCAATGCGCCCAGGGCGGTGATATTTCCCTGCAATCTGCGTCCATTTATGACAGCCTCACATCAGGGATTTTCCTGTTTTAACGATTCTTGTTACAGGATTCACAAACGGGCGCCAAGAGGATATACTTTAGCTGAATTTAGACACGCTACTGTGTCGCCCCTCGCCGGTGAGTCACATGAATCAAAGGCACATCGGAAGCGCGAGCGTCGACCGAGGATTTGTATGCAATCTATGGACGTTCCTGAGGTTGTCGTATTGAGACTGCCTCTATATGTCAGAGCGCTCACCCAGCTTCAGATGGGTGGAACCGAAGTGGTCAGTTCACAGCAGTTAGGTGTCCATCTCCAAATGACGCCTGCTCAGATCCGAAAAGACCTGAGTTATTTCGGCAGATTCGGCAAACAGGGCCGAGGATATGACATCCAATTTCTGCTCAAAGAGCTGCGTGACATACTGGGGCTGACGAAGGAGTGGCGAGCCTGTCTCGTTGGCGTTGGCAGATTAGGCAGAGCGATTATCAACTACACCGGCTTCGCTCCTGAAGGATTCACAATCGTCGCTGCATTCGACAGCAACGACGACCAGGTCGGGACAGACGTTGGAGGCATCCAGGTATTGCCAATGGGTGACCTAGCGAAGGTCATCGCCAAGCAGGATGTCACGATCGGAATCGTGGCAGTGCCAGCTGTCCAGGCTCAACCAGTGATCGACATTCTGGTCAAAGGCGGCGTTAAAGGGATACTCAATTACGCTCCAGTGGCCCCGCAAGTCCCTCTGGGCATCGTGATGCGGAACATTGACCCAGTGCTCTCATTGCAATCAATGACATTCTACCTGAAAGATGGCTAGACCCGGCTCAGATCGAGCAATTCGGTGCCAAAAACCGAGTGTCCCCACTCACTGAAATGCGACAAGGGTCCGAAATGCGGACCCTTGTGTTTTCATCGGTTCGGTTAAAATATCCTGCGGCTGTCTTTTTTAGACCACGTCTCGACGACGACGTCGTCGTGCCACAGCGACTCGTGCTTGTGAGCGACGCACGGAAGCCAACGCACGTTCCAGGTCCATGTCGGCTGGCGCGGAGGCTACGCGCTCTTGCGCCCGCTGGAGAGCCGCTTCGGCTCGATCAATGTCGATCTCGTCAGCGTCTTCAGCCGTGTCAGCGAGAATGGTTGCCTTGTCCCCAAGTATCTCAAGAAAACCTCCGCTGACGGCCATGAAGGTCTCCTCACCGTCTTTGACGACACGGAGTTCCCCTGGATTGAGCACAGTCAGAAGCGGAGCGTGACTGGGCAATATGCCCAATTCGCCGTCGATGCCGGGGGCCACGAGTATGTCAATTTTCTCGGAGTATACCACTCGTTCGGCGGTCACGATCTCCAAAATCAGTTCTGACATGTGGTGAATTTACTCCTAAACGGTTAGCCTTGCGCTGCCATCACTTCGGCTTTCTCCAGGGCTTCCTCAATCGGACCAACCATGTAGAACGCCTGCTCAGGCAGATCGTCATGCTCGCCCGCGAGAATCTGCTGGAAGCCCCTCACTGTGTCGCGAATCGGCACGTAGCGGCCTTCCTGGCCTGTGAATGCTTCAGCCACGAACATGGGCTGAGAGAGGAAACGCTGAATCTTGCGAGCGCGGGTAACCGTGAGCCGGTCCTCATCAGACAGCTCTTCAATGCCCAGAATCGCGATAATATCCTGAAGGTCGCGATAGCGCTGCAACACCTGTTGGACGCCTCGGGCAACATCGTAGTGTTCCTGCCCCACGACTCCTGGCTCCAATATTCTTGAGTTTGAAGACAGCGGGTCCACGGCGGGATAAAGCCCCTGCTCGGCGATTGACCGTTCCAATGCCACGACCGCGTCTAGGTGTCCGTAGCTGGTCACGATGCCCGGGTCAGTGTAGTCGTCCGCAGGCACATATATCGCCTGGAACGACGTAATCGAGCCATTCTTGTCCGAAGTGATCCGCTCTTCTAGAGCGCCCATCTCGCTGGCAAGGGTGGGCTGGTATCCGACCGCGGAGGGCATCCTGCCCAGCAGCGCAGAGACTTCCATGCCCGCGAGAATATATCTGTAGATATTATCGACAAAGAGCAGGACGTCCTGTCCGCGCTCCTCTTTGAAGTATTCAGCCATCGTGAGACCAGTAAGTCCGACACGGGCTCGAATGCCCGGAGGCTCGTTCATCTGTCCGAAGACCAGAACCGTGGTGTTCAGAACGCCGGACTCGGCCATCTCGCGCCACAGGTCGTTGCCCTCGCGTGAGCGTTCGCCCACGCCGGCGAACACCGACACGCCCTTGTGAACCGCGCCAATGTTACGGATAAGCTCCTGAATAATCACGGTCTTGCCAACGCCGGCCCCGCCGTACGCCCCGACCTTGCCGCCTTTGGTGAACGGGGTGATCAGGTCCATGACCTTGATGCCGGTTTCCAGAATCTCGACCTCAGTGGCTTGGTCTTCAAAGGAAGGCGGGTCGCGGTGGATGGGCCAATGGAACTCGGCGTCCACCTCTTCCAAATTGTCCAACGGCTCGCCGAGCGCGTTGAATAACCTGCCGAGTGTCGGGTCTCCCACAGGCACAGAAACGGCAGCTCCAGTGTCTTCGACTTCGACTCCCCGCCGCAGCCCTTCTGTCGGCCCCATGGCGAGACAGCGGACCCAGTTGTTGCCCACGTGCTGCTCCACTTCGAGAACAAGACGTTTGCCGTCGATCTCGGTGTGAAGAGCGTTAAAAATCGTCGGCATGTCCTCGGGCGGAAACTCCACGTCCACGACAGTGCCGATTATCTGGGATATTTTTCCTGTTGCCATGCTGTATTTCTCCGATACGGGAACGTAGCAGTCCCGCGCTGCGGGACTTTTTGAACACTAAGCTTCAACTGCCGCCGCGCCGCCCACGATGTCGAGCAGTTCGGCGGTGATGGACTCCTGCCGGGCCTTGTTCATGACGAGAGTGAGATCGCCAATCATCTCATTGGCGTTGTCGGTCGCGGCTCGCATTGCCACCATACGGGCTGATTGCTCGCTGGCGATATTCTCAAGCAAAGCGTGAAAAATCTGAATTTCAATAAACCGAGGGATCAGTTGTCCCAACACTTCCAGAGGGTTGGGTTCGTAAATATAGCCCACGGCGTCCTGTGGTCTCAACTGTGCTGGGATCACAGGAAGCAGTTGCTGAACCACAGGCCTTTGCACAGTGGTGTTCACATAGTCGGCGTACACAACGTGCACAGAGTCGGTCTCCCCGTTCGTGTAGGCATTCATGGCTAATTGAGCGACAGGAGTGATTTCAGTTATTGATGGTTTGTCATCAATATCGGTGAACACCGCCCGCACATTCGCGCCAGCGCGAACCATGAAATCCCGGCCTTTCTTGCCGACCGCCAGGACACTGAATTCGCTGCCCAACGGCGCAACAAATTCGGCGGCGGTCCTGAGGATGTTGGAGTTCAAACCGCCAGTCATCCCCCGGTCAGGGGTGATGAGGATTATTTCCGTCTTTTTGACCTCACGAGTCCTGAGCATCGGGGGCAGTTCGTCCTCGTCGTGAGGCTGAGCCGCCAGGTTCGCCAATAACGCAGACAGCCCTACCGAATAGGGTCTGCTCAACAGGGCGGCTTCCTGCGCTCGCCGCATTTTTGACGCCGCGATCATAGACATCGCCTGGGTGATTTTGGCGGTGTTCTCGACACTGCGGATGCGCCGCCTTAGTTGCCTTACGCTTTCAACCATTCTCTTTGCTAACCTTTACGTTTTCGCCATTGCAGGGCCGTGACATATTTTTAATCACAAGCGATAGACTAGAAAGGAACGCTGGTTTTGAATTCTTCAATTGCGGCTTTCAAAGCCGATTCGGTCTCGTCGCTGAACTGTTTCTCGTCGGCGACGGTCTTGAGAATCTCAGGGTGGTTCGAGTCCATAAAACTATGGAATGCCTGCTCGAAGCTGCCGATTTTGGCAATCTCCACATCATCCATGAAGCCATTTACCAGCGCGAACATAACCACAGCCTGCTGTTCCATGGGCTGGGGAACGTTTAAGGCTTGCTTCAAAAGCTCGGTTGCCCTCTGGCCCCGCTCCAACTGGTTACGGGTGGCGACGTCCAGGTCGGAGGTACCGAACTGGGCGAAGGTAACGAGCTCACGATACTGGGCCAAGTCGAGCCTCAGACTGCCTGCCACCGACCGGATTGCCCGTGTCTGAGCGGCGCCGCCCACGCGAGACACTGAGAGTCCCGCATTCACCGCGGGCCGGATGCCGGAGTTGAAAAGCTCAGTTTCCAGGTATATCTGGCCGTCGGTGATGGAGATGACGTTGGTGGGCACGTATGCCGAAACGTCGCCGCCCTGGGTCTCGATAATGGGCAGCGCGGTGATCGAACCGCCGCCGTGAGCATCGTCCATCTTGGCTGAACGCTCCAACAGGCGACTGTGCAGGTAGAAAACGTCTCCAGGGTAGGCTTCACGACCAGGAGGGCGCCTGAGCAGCAGGGACATCTCGCGATAGGCCCATGCATGCTTGGTGAGGTCGTCGTAAACGATCAAAGCGTCTTTGCCCTGATCCATGAAGTACTCGGCCATCGCGGTGCCAGTGTATGGCGCGAGGTACTGCATCGGCGCTGGATCGGAGGCGTTGGCGGCGACGATTATGGTGTGCTCCATAGCGCCGAATTGCTCCAACATGCCGAGGGTCTGGGCCACCTTGCCTGCCTTCTGTCCGATGGCGACGTAGATGCAGACCAGGTCTCCGCCCTTTTGGTTGATGATTGCGTCGAGGGCGATCGCGGACTTGCCGGTGGAGCGGTCGCCGATTATCAGCTCGCGCTGTCCGCGGCCAATAGGAATCATCGCGTCGATGGCCTTTATGCCGGTCTGGACAGGAGTGTCGACCGATTTTCTAGTGGACACGTCGGGAGCGACGATTTCGACAGGTCGGTTCTCGGAACTATCCACAGGGCCTTTGCCGTCTATTGGCGTTCCCAGAGCGTCAACAACTCGACCCAACAGGCCTTCGCCCACGGGAGTCTCGACGATGCGACCGGTGCCTCTGACTGTCGAGCCTTCTTTGATAGTTCGGGTGTCGCCCATGATCACGACGCCGACGCTGTCCTCTTCCAAGTTCAGCGCCATCCCTGTGGTGCCGCCTTCGAACTCCAAGAGTTCGGTGTATGCGACGCCGGAGAGACCGTGCACCTGGGCCACGCCGTCTCCGACGCCGGTTACGGTCCCTTCATCTACTACTGAAAGGTCCTGATCGAACCCCTCGATCTGGCGCCGAATTACCGACGCAATGTCCTGGCCTCTTGCAGCCATCCCAGCCTCCTTGGAAGCCTGTATTTGTTGTGTTCCGCATAGCATCTACGAAGGCGATATCGACTGCCTTGCAGAGAGGCCAATTATGTTGCTATCCGCGTTCCGCCAACTCCCGGCGCATCGCCTGAAGCCTGGAGCGCGTGCTACCGTCCATCACACGGTCGCCGATCCTGATTATCATGCCACCCAGGATTTCCGCATCGATCCTCGTGGTCAACCGTACGTCCCTTCCTGACATGGCGGACAGCATTTGGGTGACTCGACGCTGTTCGTCATCATCTAACGGAATCGCCGTGACAGTCTCGGCGCGCTCGATTCCTTGTTGAGCGTCAAGAAGCTCCTGGTACTGGTCGGTGATCCCTGGCAGAATGTGAGCGATGTTCTTGGTCGCCAGCAGAGACATCAGATTCAGGGCCAACGGCCCCACCGAATCTCCTAGCGCGTCACGGACAACCCTGATCTTTTCTTCACTCGTGACTCGCGGCTGTGACAGAAAATCCAAGAATTCCTGATTCGACACTGAGTCTGACAGCAAAGTCAGGTCATCGAACCATTTTTCCAGTTCACGATTTTCGAGAGCCAACTCGAACACGGCCTGCGCGTATCGTCTGGCAGATGCGGCTCTTGGCATCTCTAAATCCTGCCTTGCGCTAGCATGTTAGTTTCGGCTTCCAATATCGGAGCCTTCTTCAAGCACCTGATCGATAAGTTCGTGGTGGGCCGATTCGTCCAGAGAACGTCCAATTACCCGTTCGGCGGCAACAATAGCCAATCCAGCAAATTCACGTCGCAGGTCTTCGATGGCGGCGTCCCTTTCGCGCTGGATATTGGCCTGCGCCCTGTCGCGTTCGGCAGTGATGTCCTCCCGGACTTTGGCGATTTCATCTTCACGAAACCGTTCAGCCACGTCGCGGGCCTGTGCGATCAGCTGTTGGCCCTCTGCGCGCGCGGTTTCAAGCTGCCTCTCCACCTCTTCAGCGGAGCTTGCCGCCTCTTGCTGCGCTCTTTGGGAGGCTTCGAGGCTTTCTTTGATGCGCTCAGAACGCTGGTCCAACATCTTTATGACCGGCTTATAGAGCACACTCCATAACAGAACGAACAGGATCACGAAGCTGACGATCTGGGTGATCAGACCCGATAGGTTGATTCCCAAGGCATCCATATGCCTACACCCTCGTTAAACTTTCATTATGACGTTAAAATCTACGTTCGACGTTGCGAAAATATTAGACGAACTTGATTATGATAGCCACGACCAACGCGTAAATTGCGATTGCTTCGGCGAAGGCGATGGCCAGAATCATGTTCTGCTGAATCACTCCCGCAGCCTCTGGGTTACGACCCAGCGCTTCCATCGCCCCAGCGCCCAAAAGACCGATACCGATACCAGGGCCTATCGCCCCGAGGCCTATGGCCAATCCGGCTCCTAGTCCACTTAGATCTCCTTCGAGCATTCCCGTGCCTCCTTCAATTTCGTTAAGAGAATGAGTTTGTCGCTCCGCTGACCCTCCGAGAGGGCCGAATTTTGACAATGTATCAATTGCGAGTTCTACGGCCCGATCAGTGCGAGTCTCCATGATGGGGAGTAGTGGCCGCGGTTGCGAACACCAATGTCAGCATTGAGAAGATGAACGCCTGGATGACGCCCACAAACAACTCCAACCCCAAGAATGGGATGATTCCAACCAACGGAATCAGGAACATCATCGCAATCAGCAACACCTCGCCCGCGAATATGTTTCCAAATAGTCGGAAAGTGAAGCTTATTATTTTCGCGATTTCGCTGATGATTTCCAAAAACCCGACGAACAGGCCAATCGGGCCTTCTTTGAAATTTATGAACTTGCCCAGGTGCCCAAAGACTCCAAGGGTCGTGAAACCCCAGAACTGCACCAGCAGCATCGCAATCAGCGCTATGGCTAATGTCGTGTTGATGTCCGTATTAGCGCCTCTGAGGAATGGGACCAGAATTCCGGCTTGCTTGCCATCACCGGCACCGTGCTCTTCGAACTCTTCCACTGAGATGTTGGTGCCAACGGAGCCAAAACCCAGAATGCCTAGAGACCCGTCGCCTTCAAATACGCTGACTTCTAGCTTGGAGAGGTCTGGATGTTCGCCTTCGTCCAGAGCCGCTTCGCGATGGTGGACAAGCTCGTCAGGCGTCTCGATTCGGCCGATTGTGCCGAACCCAGGGAGAATGCCCAGCCAGTTAGAAACGACGATGAACAGGAATATGGTCATGACCAGCGGGAAGAATTTACGCCCCCGTTCGGGACCGGCGATTCTCTCTGTCAGGTCAATAAAAAACCCCAGGATGACTTCGAAAAGCCCCTGGAGTCGTCCTGGCACCTCTGTGATCCTGAATCTCACGATTAGCGAGACGAGCGCCAAAATTACGATGGCAGCCCATGTTGCGATCATTGTGTTAGTGATATGAAAATCGCCGATAATTGCATCGGCGGTTATCGACTCTGCGGGAATCTGGATTGCGGCTAACGGCGCTCCCAGGTATCCGCCGCCGAACTCGGCTCCGAGCGCGCCTCCATACAGAGCGACGCCCAAGACTATGATCCCAACGATTAGGATCAACAGCATCTTAGGGTTCCCCAGCAAATTTGTTCCCCCGGATCAAGTTTAGTCTTCGTCAGTCGGCGCGGATAGGACTGCCTGCAGCATCCGGAACATCCCGAACACCGCCACCACTATTCCCACACCTATCCCAAGGAGAGTCATCAATGGGTTCAGCCCCAGTTGCCGGTCTAGCAAGTAGCCGCCGATGCCTCCACCGGCGATGCTCACTCCCACGTACCATCCGATACCCAGGAACCGCAGCAACAATTCCAGACTGCGACCGCTCATTTAGGGGCCTCCTCGGGAAGCTTGTGTAGTGTATCACAATCAAAATCTGAGGGTCAACGGATTTTATTCAAAGCGTCAAAAAAACAAAAAGGCCCTGCTTGGTACAGGGCCTTGTGAACACGTATCCGTCGGTTCCGCGCTATTCCTTGGAGGTGTCCGTGGCGGCGTCGCCGAGGTCCTCGAGGTTGAGAGTGTCAATGAAATCTGTGAAGGCGGACAGGCGTTTCAGTTCGTCTTCGCCCACTTCCTGAGGCTCTTTCGATTCGCCATCAATTGGGATCATGGGCTTGCCGGTGTCGGCGTCCATTTCCACGCTGGCCCGCTCGAGAACTGTGTCTTCCGCAAAGATGGGCGCCTGCGTCCGCACGGCCAACGCAATAGCATCTGAAGGCCGCGCGTCGATCTCCATCGTCGTCCCGTTATGTTGGATTACGATCTTCGCGAAGAATGTGTCGTTGTTCAGATCGGATACGATTATCTGATTAACCGTCGCGCCCATAGACGATATGACAGACCTAAGAAGATCGTGAGTCAGAGGTCGAGGAACGTTTACGTCCTGTAACGTGACCGCTATGGCGTCGGCCTCTGCAGCGCCGATCCAGATGGGCAGATAACGGTCTGACTCCTTGACCTTGAGAATCACCACCCGCTGGTAGTTAGTCAAATGCACGCGAATACTGTCGATGGACATTTCCCGCATACGCCCGTCCCCTCCTGCTGCTGCATAGCTTCAATTTCATTTTAAGTATAGCTCAAATTCGTGTCAACGCATGTTTGGCTGGATTCAGACCGCGACACGCTTACATTCTCGGCATGGAACTTTGCTACTTGTTACGAACCCGATTCCGTATTGGCTGGCTGTTCATCAGACGATACGACTGTTCTGAGCCGCTTGTCCAGCGTCGAACGGGGCATAAGCACTCGCCTTTTGCACCCAAGGCAGACAATGCCAATATCCGCGCCGAGGCGCACGATCTCCCAGTCTGTGCTGCCACACGGGTGTTTCTTCTTCAACCGCACGACCCATCCCAATTCGTATGGGGTCACCAACCCCTGTCCACCTGACTCAGCACATCGTTGATATTGTCCCGGAGGTTACTCGCGGCATTTCGGGCAGCGTCCGGGTAAGTTGCAGGGTCTCGCGATGCGTAGGTGATGCCTCTGGACGAACTTATCAATACGTTGCAATCGTCGGTGTCCAAGCCCGCGACCACGCTGGCTTCTAGGTTGCCGCTCTGAGCGCCGATTCCCGGAATCAGGACGGGCATTCCGCCTGCTCTCCGGCGCACCTCCACCAATTCATCTGGATAGGTCGCTCCAACCACGATTCCGATGTTGCCTCGTGTGTTGGCCTGTCGAGCCTTGTCCGCCATCCACTGGTACAATGCTGGCGCGCCAGGATAATCGGATAGCCTGATGTCCTGAAATTCCGCCCCGCCCGGATTTGACGATTTGCACCAGATGAAGGACGCCTGATCCTCATACTCCAGAAACGGCTCCAGAGTGTCCATACCGCCATAAGCGTTCACCGTGGCGGCATCGAAACCCCAGACCTCGAACAACGCTTTCGCATACATCGTGTTCGTAGAGTCGATGTCGCCGCGCTTTCCGTCGCCGATAACGATAATGTCTGGCGCGACCGAGCGGATGTGGTCGACGGTCCGATGAAGCGCCCTGAGTCCGTCGATTCCCAAGGCTTCGTAGAAGGGCAAATTCGGCTTGAACGCGCACACCAGATCATGGGTAGCATCAATTATCGCTTTGTTGAACTCGAACACATCCGACACCGCCATCAGCGACGGGTCGGGGTCAAGCCCAACGCACACGAGGCTCTGATTCTTTCTAGAGATGTGGTTCAACCGGTCCAGGAATTTACTCAACCGCTGCTCCGAGCCCCTCATGAATTTGGTTACTGAGCGACCCAGATATATAGTTTAGTCACCGACTCAAACTGAGGCAAGCGCGTGATTGGCTTTTGAAGTCACGTTATGCGTTCGGCCCGACTGCTTTCAACGCCTTCAGGTACGAATCTGGGTCCGGTTCGTTGAACACAAGTCGAATCTCATCCACTCCCGCATCGAAGAACTCCGTCATCTGGTCCCGGCATTGCTGAGGGTTGCCGATGATCGTCGTGGCGTGAATCATCTCGTCTGAGACCAGTTCGGCGGCTCGGTCGCGTTCACGGGCAAGGTAGGCTTGGCGCACGCGGTCGGCGTCCTCTCCGAATCCGATACGTGTGAAATACTGATGATAGAACACGCCCATTCCGCCAAGATAAAAGGCGATGTGTGGCCGCTCTCGCTCCATCGCCGCGTCGATGTCGTCGGTGACGTAAATCGACACTTGCGGAGATATGGCGATGTCATCCAACGAGCGTCCAACCGTTTCGGCCCCCGCCTTCAGTTCAGCCACTGCCGCATCCATCCTGGAGGGGGCCAGGTAGATCGGTAGCCATCCGTCCGCGAGTTCACCAGTCATGCGAAGGCTGGGAGCGCCCAGTGACGCGATGTAGATCGGGAGATCGGACCGGAACGCCGGGAATCTTATTCGGAACCGCTGAGTCTGAAAAAATTCGCCGTCGTGATCCAGACGTTCACCCTTCATCGCCTTTCGAAGGATGTCGATGTACTCCCGCATTCGAGTGACCGGCTTTCGGAATTTCTCGCCGTGGAAATCTTCGATAACCAACTTTCCGCTAGCCCCGAGGCCGAGAAAGAACCGGCCTTCTGACATTACATCCATGTTCAGCGCGGTCATCGCTAGGTTTGCCGGAGACCTTGCGAACACCGGGACGATGCTGGTTCCAATTCGGATTCGGGACGTGACAGCCGCCAATTGCGCCAGCGATGTGAACGCGTCCTCGCCCCAAGCCTCCCCCATCGTAATGCAGCTATATCCTAATTCTTCGGCCAACACGGCTGTCTCGCGAATCTGCTGCCAAGACATCCCCCGGGTTCTGAAGCCCATGAGTCCTACATCGCCCATATTGAACACTCCCTGTTTGATTCATGTTCTCGGTTCGTTAGCTGAGATCACAGAAGCCCGACCAATTCGTCCGGGTGCGTGAGCATGGGGTAGTGGCCCGACTCCATGATATGCCACTCAGCTTTGAGCTTGTCTGCCGTCCGACGCTGGTGAGCTTCGGATGGATTGCTGCTCAGGCTGCACCGTACAACCGTTGCAGGCCAGGACTGCGACCAGAAACCATCCAGTTCGCCTGGAGCGTCAGTCGCCTCAATGGGGTGCATCGTGACACGGTCAACGGCCCATACCCTGAGTTCAGGTTCCATATCCGCGAACAATCGGTTCTCCAGGTCATCTCTGGACGGGCCGCGAGTCAATTCGGTTGTCACCTGCGGCCTGTTCGGGTCGCGGACGACAATGTCGTCCACCCGTTCACCCGGCTGGGGCGCCAGCGCGTCGACGAACACAACGCGGCTGATGCGGTCTCGGGCCAACTCAGCCGCCTTGCAAATCACGAGGCCTCCGGTGCTGGTGCCTACCAGAATGACGTCTGACAAATCTTCGTAGAACATCAGGTCAGCGACCTCTTTGCCTTGAGTCGCGATGGTGATGCCGTGCCGAATCTGCGACGCCCGCTCGCCACAACCGTCCAGCGTTGGCGCGTAAACCCTGTGGCCTGCCGCCCTCAGTTTTTCAGCCGTGGGCTGCCAGATCCAGCCGCCCTGGTAGGAACCGTGGACAAGTACGTAATTTGCCATATTGTGTTTCCTCCACTTTGGATTCGTGCGCGCAGAGCGTGGATGATTCCCGTTATTTCAGATAAGGTTTGTGCCAGCCGCATCTTACCCCAATCAAGCGTTGAACGGTTAACCTGGTCGCCGACAACGTTGGAACATGCGAAGAATGAAATTATACCAACCGCTTCTCGAAGCTAAATTCGTCGAACGTCTCAACCGATTCGCGGCCGTGATGGAGATTGACAAAGAGCAGATGCTCGTCCACATTGCCAACTCCGGCAGGCTTGGAGAGTTGTTGACGTCCGACAACACGATGTATCTGACTCCGTCAGACCCAACATCGAACCGGAAGACCGCCTACGACTTGACGCTGGTGGGCATTGGCGACGTTCTGGTGTCCGTCGATGCCCGAACGCCTAACGCCCTGCTTGCCGAATCTTTGCTCGAGGGGTGTCTCGAAAAATTCAACGGCTATGAGTCTATGACACGCGAAGTGACGATTCGCGATAGCCGCCTCGACTTCCGACTGGCCGGACCTGACGGTGATTATTACATCGAGGCCAAGTCCGTGACTCTGGTCGAGGACAGAATTGCAATTTTCCCTGACGCCCGCACTGTCAGAGGTGCAAAGCACGTCCGAACTCTGACAGCTTTGGCTTCTGAGGGCCACCGAGCGGCGGCGGTTTTCGTGGTCCAGCGACCGGACGCCTCCGCGCTCCGTCCCGACGCCGATTCAGACCCCACGTTCCACGAGGCCCTCACGCGGGCTGTCACCGCGGGAGTCGAGGTGCACGCTTACAACTGTAGGGTCTCTCGTTCGGAAATTCGGATAAACGAACCTGTGCCAGTGTTACTGGACTAGGCACTGATGCACATGCGAGACAGATTATCAGAGATATACGACCGCCTCCTAGAGCGCTACGGCCCTCAGAACTGGTGGCCTGCCGATACTCCCATTGAAGTCATGGTGGGGGCCGTGCTGACTCAAGCGGCATCTTGGACCAATGTCGAACAGGCGCTAGCGAATCTGAGGGACGCCGATGCGTTGTCATCACAAGCCATCCGAGATATGCCTCTGCCTGAATTGGCGAGTCTGGTGTACCCCAGCGGCTACTACAACGCCAAGGCCCACAAGCTCAAAGCGTTGTGTCAGTTTCTCCATGATTTCTGTGAAGATGACATCGACAGGATGGCCTTCCGACCGACCCAGGAGCTTAGAATCGAACTGCTGAGGGTTTACGGCATAGGCAATGAGACTGCCGATGACATCTTGCTTTACGCCCTGGGACACCCCATATTCGTTGTCGACACTTACACCCGGCGACTGATGCACCGCATTGGCGTCGTCGATGAGCGTGTGAATTACCCCAAACTCCAAGCGTTGTTTATGGACAATCTGCCTTCAGACGCACAATATTTCAACGAGTTCCATGCGTTGATCGTTCGACACTCCGTTGTGGCTTGCAAAAAGAGTCCCAAGTGCGAGGGTTGTCCGATCCTGGATATCTGCGAATTTGGAACATCCAATGTTCAAGTCAGCTCATCACAGTGATGCTGTTCGTCTTAATGACCAGATAGACGTCCGAGCCTACCATAAGACTCAGGTCGGCGAGGGCTCCCGGCGTTATCTCGACCGTGATACGTTCACCAACGTCAGCGAACACGAGAACCTGAGAACCCAGATCGTGTATCTCCCGGACGACCGCCTTCACGATATTTCGAGCGCTAATTTTCTGAGGCGCCTCCAGACTGAGGATAATGTCCCCTGCCCTGACAGACACCATAACGGCATCCCCGGGAGCAGCGTCAATCGCAGGAATCAGCAATTCGGCTTCGCCAACCCGAATCCTCGACGTGCTGGCGCCGTCTTGTGACGGGAGCGCTTCGCCTTCGAGAATGTTCTCCAGGGCCGCATAGTCCGCGACCGCGGCCAGCGCCGGCCTCCCCAGAAGAGACCGGGTCGGGCCAAAGGCAACGGTCCTTCCCCCCTCAATCGCCAGGGTATCGTCTGACAAGGCCGTGACCTCTGAGAGGGAGTGGGACACATACACCATCGGAATCTTCAACTCTCGCACGACCCGCTTCAGATATGAAATTATCGCGCCTTTGAAACGAGCGTCCAGTGAGGCTAAAGGCTCATCCATCAGCAGGAGCTTCGGTGAAATCGCCAGGGCTCGGGCCAGCGCGACCCGTTGCTTTTCGCCGCCCGACAGATTCTTCACGTTCCGAGACATCAGCGGCGACAATCCAAGCATGTCGACTAAATGGTCGAGGTCGATCTCTCGCGACCCAACAGGCGTCAGGTTATATCCGTACTGGATATTGTCGCGAACGCTCTTGTGAGGAAAAAGCACCGAATCCTGGAAAACGTAGCCAAAACGGCGTTTTTCGGGACGAACGTCCGTCTTCGATTCAGAGGAGAATACTGTCCGCCCGTCCACCGTTATACTGCCCTCATCCGGCTTGGTCATTCCTGCAAGGCAGTTGAGCAACGTCGTCTTGCCTGTTCCCGACGGGCCGAATATGGCAGTCACGCCGGGGCCAAAACTAGCCTCGCAGTCCAGATCGAAGCCTGTAAACCGCTTGCGTATGTTGAATTCGATGAAGTTCTCTGTTGCCATAATTCTTCGTCAGTCCTTAGTTCTGGATTTGGACAGAAGCCAGTTGTGGACAAGTATAGTCGCCACAGCCAGAGCGATTGACACTCCGACAAGCCGAAGAGCATCGGCGTCACGGCCCAATTGGACTTTTTCAAATATCGCCAACGGCAACGTCTGAGTCCGGCCAGGTATGTTGCCAGCCACCACAATCGTCGCCCCGAACTCGCTCAACGCCCGGACGAACCCCAACAGCACGCCAGCCATAATCCCGCGATACGCGAGGGGCAAAGTGATGGTGAAAGCTACCCTAAGCGCCCCTGCCCCTAAACTGCGGGCCGAACGCTCCAGGCGCTCGTCAACACCCTCAATGGCCGTCATCACGCCACGGGCCATCAGCGGGAACGACACCACAGCTGACGCCAACGCCGCAGCCACCCATGTGAACACGATGTCCACGCCGAGAATGTCTCGGATCAAAGACCCAACAGGCCCTTCCCGACCCAGAAGCAACAGAAGGAAGTACCCGGAAACCACGGGCGGCAAGGCCAGCGGCAACGACACCAGAACGTCAAGAAGAAAACTGCCCCTAACTCGACGCTTGACGATCAGCCAACTGAGTCCAATGGCGAGCGGCAAATTGATGACCGTGGCGACCACAGCAATCTGGAGTGTTAGCAGTATGAGTGAAATATCCATCACTTAAACATTAACCGCGGCACAGCGAAACGTTCAAGGCAATGGCTCAAATCCATTTCGCCGGAACGTCGCGACTGAAGCCGGAGACCGCAAATACTCGATAAATTCCTTCGCGAGATTCAGTTCGGGCGACTCTGAAACCGCGACAGCCGGGTAAACTATGGGCGTGTAATTCCCGTCTGGAACGATATCAAATAAAGAAAGATCAGGGGCGGTCTTGGCGTCTGTGGCGTAGACCAACGCGACGTCGACGTTTCCCGTCTCCACGTAGGTCAGTGTGATCCGAACGTCGGCGCCGAATACGACCTTGGATTGAATCTCTTCCCAGACACCTTCA
>Ga0208113_1000416_pt1 | contig 21600 bp, 17 predicted proteins | sample Knorr_S7_td_NADW_FD_185598 | JGI IMG/M metagenome (GOLD analysis project Ga0208113, IMG submission 185598) | Marine microbial communities from Southern Atlantic Ocean transect - Knorr_S7_td_NADW_ad_2505m_LV_A (SPAdes) (version 2) | ecosystem: Environmental > Aquatic > Marine > Oceanic | place...
CCTCTACCAGGGCACGGGCAACATCGGTGAGTGCCTGGCATTCGGTCGAATCTCCGGGCGCAACGCCGCGGCGGAGTCACCTAGAGACTAGACTCACAATCCGCCTGGACGGTCTCCGGTGGGACGTGTTTTTGCCGCCAACCGGATATGTCGAGAGCGTCGTTCGTGCAATCTCTCAGATTCTTTGACTGAACCGATTGTGGGCGTTAAGGTTCGGGGCGTTGACAATTTTGGCAGTTTATAGTGATGGCATCCCATGCGCATGTTACTTAGGTCGGTCTTTGTTCTAGGGTCTGCGTTCGCCGCTACGGCGATTTTCGCAATCGTTCTACCAACGGGTTCGGTTATGGCAGACGGCGGGACGCCTACTCGGGACGCCTATTAAAGACCCGAACGCGAAGGCTAGCTCAGATCTAACCAAACTTTTCGATGAGTACCGGGCGCACATAGAGTCGCCAGAGTTCCGCAACCAGGGCGCCCGGTTCGCACCATCTAACCCGCTGGCGGTCCTGAAGTCGTGCCCGCCGCTGGAACAGACGCTGGCATTCAGCGTCCAGTCTTCAAACTTAGCGGCTGGCGACGCGTTCTCCCCGGTTATTCAGGTTGAAGTGCACAACGCCTCAGGCACGAGAATCACGACGGCGACAAACACGATCACGCTGGCAATCAAAGCCAACCCAGGCTCAGGCGTTGTGCTCGGCACGACCACTGCATCCGCCGTCAACGGCGTCGCCGCATTCTCAGGACTTAAGATCGAAAAACCCGGCGCTGGGTACACTCGGGTGGCCCTGACTCTCGACGCTCTGTCCACCACGAGCCCGCAATTCACTATCAGCGTCGGGACTTCTTCGAAGCTGGCCTTCACCGTTCAACCCTCCAACGGCGTCACCAATACTGCAATCGCGCCTGCTGTGGAGGTCGACGTGCAGGATTCTGTGGGCAACACCGTGACAACGGCCACGCCCACCGTGAACCTGATCATTGGAAATAACCCACAGGCGCGAATTTGGTGGGAACCGCGTCGAGGGCCACAGCAAACAAGGGCGCTTCGTTCCCAGCCGTGTCACTCGACAGCCCTGGCTCAGGATTTACGCTGATCGCTTCAGCGCCTGGGCTGACAGACACCTCCAGCGCACCATTCGACATCGTGGTACCACCGACTCCGACACCAACGCCTGTTCCGTCGGTATCCAGTTGGACGTTGATCGCGTTGTTTATGGGACTAATCGGGTTGTTGTTGGCAAGAATGAGACGCAGGCGAGTGTTGCAATAAGCCTTCACGTTGGATATTTACCCACTTCCCGGCTTCTGCGTCTGTGGCATTCGTCGTCCTCGACTGCCTAGCCAACTGCGGCAGGGCGGAGGCGCTCGCAACGATTGATTTTCAGGCGCCGGAACTTCATATGGGGTAGAATAAATGCTCATCGGCCCTGTTACATTGTGGGAGGTTTTTCATGGAACGCCACGAAGATATCGCATTGATGGCTCACCTCATGCGGAGAGCGGGATTCGGAGCCGACCGCGATGAGCTTGAACGCCTCGTGGACCAGGGATATGAAGAGACGGTCGAGCAGTTGGTCAACCCTACTGATGACATCCCGCCAGCCGACGATCTCCTGCTTTACCGCTACATTCCAGCGACTGAGACAGGTGGCCCGAATCCGATGCCCGGCGCCGCCAACTGGCTGTACAACATGGTGAACACCCACCGCCACCTCGAAGAAAAAACGGCCCTGTTCTGGCATCAGGTGTTCGCGACAGGCAACTCCAAGGTGGACAACGACAACCACCTGACCGCCCAGGTGCAGATGTTCAGAAAACACGGCATGGGCAACTATCGGGACCTGCTAATCCGTGTAGCTCAAAATCCCGCCATGATCTTCTGGCTGGACAACAACGAGAACCACAAGCGCGCTCCCAACGAGAATTGGGGTCGGGAGCTTCTGGAACTGTTCTCCCTGGGGGTCGGCAACTACACTGAAGAGGACGTCTTCGAGTGCGCTCGCGCGTTCACTGGCTGGACGATCAACGCCAAGATTCCTCGACAGCCGTACCACCGATTCTCCTGGAGCTACGCATTCCGGCCAGAAGAGCACGATTTCGGACAGAAGACATTCCTCGGTCATACGGGCAATTTTGATGGCGAAGACATTATCGACATCATCCTCCAGCAGCCCGCATGCGCGAGGTTCGTCACCCGGCATCTGTACAACTTCTTCGTTGCGGATGAGGCCCAGGTTCCCGCATGGGACATCGAGCCTCCCAGGGACCCGGATGCGATTGACTACCTCTCGAAGATATTCGTTGATTCAGGATTCGAACTGAAGCCCGTGTTGAAGGCGATTTTCCTGTCCGACTTCTTCAAAGAGGCGATGTATCAGAAGGTCAAGAGCCCCGCCGAGGTTGTGGTCGGCACTCTCCGGCTCACTGGGGATATGAAAGGCCCGGACAAACGCCTAATGGAGATGGGCCAGCAGACGAATTACATGGGCCAGAGCCTTCACGACCCGCCCAGTGTCGAAGGCTGGCAGACTGGCAGAGACTGGATCAACAGCGGCTCGGTGGTCAAGCGCATCAACTTCGTGGCCGACCATGTCAGCAACCTTGATCTTCCCGGCGTCCAGAGCATCGTCCGACGGGTTGCCAAGAACGGCGCACAGATCACGCCCGATGCGTTGGTTGATCGGTGCGTCGAGCTTATCGGACCATTAGAGATTTCAGACGATACTCGCGGCGAGCTTCTCGCCCACGCCGAAGACGAAGGGCCGATCTCCTACGCCACCGACGTTGAGTATGCCGAGCTATCGCGGAGAGTCGGAGACATGCTCGCGCTGATCGCGGCCACGGTTGAGTATCAGTTCGGATAGGCACTGGCTGACGCCCTCACCTGAGAGGAATATGCGATGACCTCAATAGAAACCCCACCGGTTGTGGTCGTGCTCCAGTTGACTGGAGGCAATGACTATTTCAACTCGGTGATCCCTTACACCGATTCCAACTACTACGACAACCGACGCTCGGCGTTGCAAATTGCCCAAGACGACGTTCTCAGGTTGGACGACAAACTGGGCCTTCACCCGACTATGGGCCCTCTCCAGGAGATATACCAGCAGGGGGACATGGCCATAATCCACGGTGTGGGTTACCAAAACTCGCCCAGGTCGCACTTTCGCTCGATGGACATCTGGCATACCTGTGAGCCTGACATTGTTGGCACTGAGGGCTGGGTTGGTCGCACAATAAGGGACCTTGACCCCAGGGGCGAAAACCCTGTCACCGGCGTCAACATCGGCCAGGCGCTTCCTCGCGCGCTGGTCGTTCCAGGCGTCTCTGTGGCCTCGGTCGCGGACCTCTCCACCTACGGCCTCCTCACTAATATCGAGGAAGAGGCTCGACGGACCAAGATTCTTGAACGCTTCAGCAATATGTACGGTCAGGCTATCGGGACCGGCGCCGTGAAAGAGTACCTCGGGCGAACTGGCCTGGACGCGATGAAGGGCGCCGATATTCTGAAGGAAGGGCTTAGCCGCTACTCCTCCAGCATTGAGTACGCCTCTGATCCGATTGCCAAAAGTTTGCGCGACGTCGCGATGATCCACACCGCCGACGTCGGCACGCGCGTTTTCTACACTCAGCACGGCAGCTTCGACACCCATGCGTCTCAGCCGGCCGTTTTCGACAAGCTGTGGACTGAAGTGTCCAACGCGATTTCCGACTTCTGGGCAGATCTGCGAGAACACGACGCCGATGACAACGTACTGATGTTCCTGTTCTCCGAATTCGGACGGCGCGTTCGTGACAACGGCTCCGGCACCGACCACGGAGCGGCAGGCGCATGCTTCGCCATCGGACCTTCGGTGGCAGGCGGGATGCACTCTGAGTATCCACAGACGCGATCAGAAGCCCTCGAGCAGGGAGACCTCGTTCCCAATCTGGACTTCCGAGGCGTTTACTCGACGATCTTGGAGGACTGGCTGGGCCTGGATGCCGTGCCAATAGTCAACGGTCACTTCGAGAAGCCGGGATTCGTCGCCGCGTGACCTCATTACGAGGCAGCAATTGGAGGGTCAACAATGGCAACTAGGACCGTCGCTGGTCGAACATGGCATTTCGATAAAATCATCGGCTTCTTGAGTGTCCGAGGCAGAGGGCTTTGGCATCCAACATCTGTTGCTTCCGCGCCCGATGGAACCATGTATGTGTTGAACAGTGGGGCGCGACCCGGATGCGCCATAACCGTGTTGAACATGGAGGAGGAGTTCCTGGGGGAGTTCGCCGAGGACGAGTTCTCATGGCCCGAAGGTCTTGCGCTGGACGGCGAAGGAAACCTCTATTGCTCCGATGGTCACGACCATTACGTCGCGGTCTACACGCCCGACGGAGAACGCATCGCTCAGTGGGGCGAAGAAGGGTCAAACGAAGGCCAACTGAACAGCCCTTCGGGTCTCGCTTTCGACAGCGACGAGAACCTCTTGGTGGTAGACAGCCTGAATGGCAGAGTTCAGAAATTCACGAAGGATGGCAATTTCATTTCGAGTTGGGGGTCGCCAGGGGATGGCGAAGGCGAATTCAATAGACCATGGGGCATAACGACAGATTCCGCTGGCGATGTGTATGTCACTGACTGGGGCAACGACCGAGTTCAGAAATTCTCCGCAGAGGGGGAATACTTGATGCGCTTCGGATCGCTGATCGACGACGGAGGCCAACTCAGTCACCCGGCGGATGTTGCTGTGGACAAAGATGGAGACGTTTACGTCGCCGACTGGGGAAACAACCGGGTTCAGATTTACTACCCCGATGGCGACATTATTACCAGCCTGAACGGCGACGCCCGGGGATTCTCGAAGTGGGCGCAGGAATTCTTGGATTCCAACGCAGACTATCGAGCGGCGTTCCAGAGGGTTGATCCGACGGATATGGTCGAGCTTGGCCTTTTTCAACGTCCCGGCGGAATCATTATCGACGATGCGGGCCACATCATCATTTCCGATGGAATCCGCTGCCGTCTTCAGGTGTACACTAAAGACGATGACTACCTCGTCCCTCAATTCAACCTGTAACAACCAGAGGGTCACGTCGGATCATGCCGACAATCATTAATAAGGAAACAGAAAAAGTATGCTAGAACGTTTCAAGCCAAAACCGGAAGACGCAACTCGAGTGTCAGTTGAATCGCTACGCGAGGTTGTCTCAGCCATCTTCGAGAAGATGGGAGTGTCTGGCGAAGACGCCAACGAAGCCGCCGACGTGCTGACCATGACCGACCTGCGAGGCGTCGAGACTCACGGCGTCTCCAACATGCTCCGAGCTTACGTCGACCAGTACAACAGCGGACAGGTCAACCCCAGGCCCAACTGGCAAATCGAACGCGAGACCCCTGGCACAGCGGTCATCAACGCAGACCGAGGGCTGGGCATCATTCTAGGACGTCGCGCGATGGACATTGCCATCGAGAAGGCCAAAACTGTAGGCGTGGGTATCGTCACCATGAACAACGGCGGCCATCTGGGAGCGGTCGGGCACTTTTCGATGCACGCGGCGAAAAATGACATGGTGGGCATGTGCGCCACAGCTGCCGGCACAGGCGTGCTGCCGACTTTCGCAGCCGAGCCGAGATTCGGAACCAACCCAATCTCGATAGCCGCCCCTGGGAACGTCGAGCCTCCGCTGCTTTTCGATGCCGCAACCTCGCAAATCGCGGGCAACAAGTTTTCTCTGGCGAAAAGGGTAGGCTCTGACCTGTTGCCAGGCTGGATAGCCGACGGCGAAGGAACGCCCATCATGGAGGAGACACCGGTGCCCGAAGAAGGATGGTACGGCAACCTTCTGCCCCTGGGAGGAACACGAGAGAACGGCTCGCACAAGGGCTACGGCTTCATGCTGATGGTCGAGGTGCTGGGCGCATTCCTGTCTGGCTCCGTCCCCGGCATGTTCGACACCGAATATTTCGAGAGCGGGTACAAGCACTACTTTGCGGCCTATAACATCGAGGCGTTCACCGATGTTGACGAGTTCAAAGCCAAAATGGATAGAATGCTCCAGATGCTGCGGGAAACCAAGCCGGCAGTCGGTCAGGAAAGAGTGCTATATCCCGGTCTCGCCGAGTCCGAAGATGAGACGGATAGACGGGCCAACGGCGTTCCTCTGCACAAAGAGGTCATGGAGTGGTTCGACAGCATGGTGGGTGAGCTGGGCGTTCCTGCTTTGAAGACTATGTGACTTTCCAGACTGACCTGCAGACTTTCGTCACCTGACCGCAACGTCATGCTGAGCCGGGACGAAGCATCTGGTCGTTCGTGCTGCGAGGTTGACTCACAGGCGACCGGACTCGTCGAGCGTCATCTCAAAGTGGCAATGTGGGCTGTTCAATCGGCCCACTCCCTCCCAGGCATAACTGCTGTTGCCGTTGCGGCACGCTCACCATTCTTTACTGTCAATTCGTGGGAGCATATTGCTTACTCGACGAATTGAACCCCCTTGCGTCCAACGTTCGGTCGTGTTTGCTCTCGCCCTCGCGCTCTTGATCCTCAAAATGCAGGGCCGGTGTCGCGTGGAGACCAAGTGATATTGCTCCGAGCAAAGTCGTTGGGACTCCTGACTGATTCCCTTACACCGTCAAGCGTAGGCGCCTCCTCCATATGCTTCACGCGGTATGCGCACGCATGCGTGTGGATACCAGCAACTATGTGCATCACCACTGCGTGTGTAAACATGGCATTATACTGTCTGGAGTCGGGTGGGATTGCGACAGTGTAGGCCTTACACAATGGTCGAGTCAGATTCGATTCTTGCGATTAGAGCGTGACAAGGGTCATATATCAGCGAGCAAAAGACGAATTTCCGCACCATGAGAGGCGCAGGCTGATACTTCTGGTTCTCCCATTAGGACAGAGACGTCACCGTACCGAGCGGAGACCGTCGACCTTTCGGCGTCACCCTCCAAAATGCTCTCATACTTGGCTGCTCCCAGAATCCCAATCATAGTTTCGCTCCTACTTTCTTTCTGATGAGAGGGCTTTAGGGCATTGACGGAAGTCGTCACGCGCCCTTAGAAGCCTCTGGATTCAGGCAAGACGGCATTTGCGTTCCTGACAATGCGCCGATGACATTTTGCGCGGTGAGCATGCCCATTTTCTTTACCGTGGATGAACTCGCGCTCGCGATATGCGGCGAAATCACGAGGTTTGGCAGAGTTAATAGCGGATCGTCAATAGGGATTGGCTCAGGGTCGGTCACGTCCAGCGCTGCACCCTTGATCGTTCCGGCTTTCAAAGCCTGATACAGAGCGCCTGCGTCGATAGTTGGGCCTCTTGTTGTGTTGATAAGGAACGCGTGAGGTTGCATCAGGTCGAGTTCGCGTGCGCCTATGATATGTTCAGTTTCCGCAGTCAGGGGGACGTGCAATGAGACGAAGTCAGATTCGCTTAGCACGGAGTCCAAGTCTGGCTTCCATTCGACGCCCAGTTGATCCTCCACTTCCGGTCTTCGGGTTCGGGAAAAGTAGAGAACTTTCATATCGAACGCCCTGGCTCGACGCGCGACGGCAGTTCCGATAAGTCCCATGCCTACAATGCCTAACGTGGTTCCGTGAACATCTGTGCCCAGGTATGGAATCTGATCAAACATCTTCCATTCGCCGGCATGTATCTGTCTGTCGCCATAGGTAATGTTTCTCGCAACAGATAGCATCAGCCCAAAGGTGAAGTCGGCGCACGACTCGTGAAGCACGCCGGGGGTGTTTGACACCAACACCCCATGCTTAGTTGCTTCGTCAATGTCTATGTTGTCCATTCCGACAGCCCGGTTAGCTACAATTTTGAGTCTCGGAGCTTTATCCAGCAACTCTTTATCGACGAGGTCTGTTATCTCCGTGATGATGGCGTCGTTTTCTTGCGCTTTTTGAAGCATCACTTCTCTTGGAGGAGCCGAGCGCTCTTCCCATACTGCGACATCAAAGAACTGCTTCAAGTGTGCGATAGCGTCTGGGATGATGTGTTCGCGCGTCACGAACACCTTTTTGTCTGAGATTTCCGACATGGTACTTGCCTATGTAGATTGTTGGACAGGGCAAAATGAATAGTGGCTATTTAGAGTCGGCTTCAACGAACTTCATTGATATAGAGTTTATGCAATGACGGGCGTTTGTTTCTGTAAGATGCTCTCCCATGAATACGTGACCCAGATGACCGTTGCAGTTGGCGCACGAAACCTCGATCCGCATACCGTCCGGGTCGGGTTCACTTATCACCGCTCCCGGTATCTCTTTGTCGAAGGCGGGCCAGCCGCAATGGGCGTCGAACTTGTCCACGGATCGGTAGAGTCCAGCATCGCACTTCCTGCAAATATAAGTGCCAGACTCATAAAAGTTGTCATACTCGCCTGTGAACGGGTATTCGGTGCCCTTCATCTCGATTACTTGACGCTCTTGTGGGGTTAGTTCGTTGTATTTTGATTTGACCATGTATGGGGCTTCCTTTCGGTCTGGCCTGAAAATTAGCAGGCAGGTGTGTCTGGTTTATTTTCAAATGGAGAAATTGTGCGCGTGCTCGATATTATACTCGCTTTTTGATGTGATTTTAGACGGCAAATGTTTTCTGCTGGAGACCTGCGCCTCAGACTCGCCGTGTGGTCGCCTAATAGATTAACCTAGGGATCGTCAACATATTCGCTGGATAAGGAGAGAACATGCCAGACTTGCGATTCGGCGCTTTTCTAGCGCCACACCATCCAATCGGCGAGAATCCATTGTTGCAAATTCAGAGCGACTTGGAGTTCGTGCAGCACATCGAACATCTGGGATATGACGAGTTCTGGTGCGGAGAGCATCACTCCACCGGTTGGGAGGTTATCGCGTCGCCTGAGCTATTCCTGGCTGCGGCTGCCGAGCGCACGAACCGTATCATGCTTGGCACAGGCGTGGTTTCATTGCCCTATCACCACCCATACATGGTCGCTCAGAGGATGGTGCAACTTGATTATCAGTCTCGTGGACGTGTGATCTTTGGTTCCGGCCCTGGCGCTCTGCCATCTGACGCTCACACTCTCGGTGTCGATCCGATGCTCCTGCGCGACAGACAGGACGAGGCAATGGGCGTCATTCGTCGCCTGTTCGAGGGTGGAGAGCGGTTCAGTTATGAATGTGAGTGGTTCACACTGCGAGACGCCAAATTGCAGCTAACACCGCTCCAGAAGAACATGGAGTTTGCCGTGGCTTCGATTGTCAGTCCTTCTGGGATGACCCTCGCGGGCAAGCATGAAGCGGGCGTGCTATCGGTGGGGTCGCTGTCGGCGGATGGGATCAGAGCATTGCCGACGCAATGGAGTTTCGCCGAGGAGTCGGCGGCGAAGCACGGCAACACGGTTGACCGCAAAAACTGGCGGATCGTGCTCAACTTTCACATCGCCGAAACAAGGGACAAAGCTCGCGAGCAGGCGCGGGACGGCCTGATGCGCCACAACAACGAATACTCCATTGGCACACTTGCCGGCGGCGAAGGCGTGATCTACAAGACTCCAGACGCAGCCGTGGACGGCGTGGCATTCTCAGACGAGAGCACTGCGGTTATCGGCACTCCGGATGATCTGGTCGCCAGGATACACCAGATGATGGAGCTTACCGGCGGTTTCGGCTGTGTCATCGGATTCGTCCACGACTGGGCGAACCGCGAGGACACGCTGCGAAGCTGGGACATGGTCGCCCGTTACGTGATTCCCGAAGTTAATGGCCTTCTGGACGACTACCGCGAGTCGAACAAGTTCGTCATTGAAAATCGCAGCACATGGCTTCGCGCCGGCGACGCTGTCGCCACCAAAATTCGTGAGAATGAGCGAGCCTTGGCCGCGGCGCAACTGGACGAAGCAGAGGGCAGGCCGGTGCTGAGGGGCGGGCGCAGTATCACGCCGGGAGTATCAAACACTGAATAATAAGGCTGCGGTAGGTCATCGAAATTAATACGGGGCGCTCAAAGAGAAGCTTTGGGACGCCCCGTATCGTTTTGCTTATGTCTAGAATGTGGCTATCGGGTTCACGGGTGATCCGGTCCCGCCGTTGACCACCAGCGGCGCGATGGTTAGCAGGAACTCGTAACGACCGGTCTCGGCGCACACTTCTGCCAGCCGCTCGAAGTTCGCGTTGTCCAACAGCGGCATCCCCATGTGCGGAATCACAACCTCGTGGATCACGATTCGCGCCGGATATTCGTAATGTTGATGCCCAGATTCCTGGAGGTCCCAGCCCAGCATTGAGGCATTGGTGTCATAGAGGTACTCGATTATCGAAGGGGCGTTTCCAGGCGTGTTAGGTGGGAAGGAGAACTCGAAGTCTGGGTTGGCGGCCCAGAACTTGTCGGAACCGGAGCGGACCAGCACAATGTCTCCATCTCGTGGTTCGATGCCTACAGACTTCGCCCAGTCCTCGAGGTCCCAACCCTCCACGGGATTATCTGTTTCCAGATAATCCTGGCCCCGCATCCGAGGAATGTCGTAGAGAACGCCGCGAGTCACGATCCCGTCGCGCCAGTTATCGACCGAGTTGGTGAGCGCGCCAGTTTCGGTCACCAGGGCGGGGTCTCTGTCGTTGTAGAGCCGACCTCCTTCGTTCGCGTCTCCAGTGAAGATATGGCACAAGGCGTCGATGTGGGTGTTCACAAACCCGTGATACGACACGCCCACGTAATCTCCAGACGCTGACGGGCCGACCGACATTATGTGATCGGCGGGCCGCCCATTGCGCCGCTCGTCCGGGACGACAGCCGAAGTGGCAAGAGGGTTGGAGCATGAGACTGTCCGGCCGTCCTGGACCAAACCCACGGCATGCTTTATCCCTTCCTGGTCTATGTGATTGAGGGTGCCGAACTGGTCATCATCGCCCCACCGTCCCCAGTTGTTGAACCGGACTTTATAGTCGGCATACTCTTCAAGTGTCGTTGGTTTGCGATCGCTTAACCCCATATTTCATACCCTCGTTTTTTTGATTTCGCGGCTGCCGATTTAGCTTCTAGCGCGGGGATCGGTGTATGCGACAGCGGCGTCCCAGTGGGAGATACAAACGTCAGCGTGTTGATCGCCATGATAATACGATATGGATGCAATAGAAACCCGCGACCGCCAGACCGAGCACGAGTCGTCCCGATCTATTCGCTTCGACTCCTGAGTTCGATTGACCTTCGCTAACGCGATTGATAAACTCGCACGATCAATTTAGGTGCCAAAACCCCATGCGCCGTCCAAATGTAATTTTGTTTCGGGCCGGAACCTCTACGCTCGATGACCAGCCTGCTGATGATTGAATCGTTTGATACCTACCGTCTATCAACTTGACTAGGACATCGATACATACCAATATTCTTGTATCCGTCAACATAATGAAATCAAATCCAACCCGTGTTCGAATCTGACAGTATCTTATGGAGGACCGATGACTAGTTATGGCATCACGTTGCTTTCCGGTGGCCTTGATTCGACTACAGTCACCGCCTATGCAAAGGACCGCGTTGATCATCTGACAGCTATCACGTTTTACTATGGGCAGACACATAGCAAAGAGGTAGATTGCGCCCAAAACATTGCGGAGTTAATGGGGATCGAGCATAAGTTATTGGACATCTCTTTTCTTGGAGAAGTGGCATGGTATTCAGCGCTAACTAATCCTGAGAAATTCCCCATCCCTGTGGATAGGCAAGACGGCGAAATAGGCTTTAGCATCCCGATTACGTATGTTCCGTTGCGCAACACGATATTTCTGTCGCTGTCCGCCGCTTATCTTGAGAGCGACATCCTTAACGCGATAGAAGTCGAAGGGATGAACCCTAAGGAGGTAGAAGCGCATATTTTTCTTGCGCCCAACGCGATAGATTATAGTGGCTATCCAGACTGTCGCCCGGAGTATTATGAGAAGATGCGCGAATCCTTAGAACTCGGCAGCAAACTGTGGACGCAGTACAAAGTGCACATTAATGTCGAGACTCCGATCATTGAGCTTTCCAAAGCAGAGATTGCCGAACTAGGCAAACGAATTCAGGCCCCAATTGAACATACATGGAGTTGTTACAAAGGCGGAAACGAACCATGCGGAGGGTGTGACAGCTGCATTCTCAGGGCGAAAGGTTACGAGGAGGCAGGATTCCCTGACCCTCTTCTCGTCAAATTAGGTAAAGCGTAGTAATGCTTAGGATCAGCCTGCAACCTTCGGGAGAGTTGGGGCCATTCTATTCTTTGCAGGGCGAAGGCGTTACTATTGGCGTCCCGACGGTTTTTCTGCGGCTTGCGGCTTGTAATTTGACGTGTAGTTGGTGCGATACGAAATATACCTGTCAAGGGGAGAGAGTGGTTCGCTGAACTCTATCTAGGCGCTCTCTCACTCTCCTAAGTTCACGACGATGTTGTCAGGAGAGCGGGTGAGCACCGCTTCGGCTGGCTCGTCTGTGACATTGCCCTCGATGTGAGGAAGGTGAGGCGGGACGAATAGATAATCGCCCGGTCCCGCGTCCACATATTCTTTGAAATCGTCGCCGAAGTAAACGCGGATATGGCCGCTCAGAACGTAAGCCGCGGTCTCCGCTTCGCCGTGGTGGTGCGGTGGCCCCAATTCGTTGGGCAGGCAGGTTACATGACCCATCCAGATACGCTTGGCCCCCGCAGTGTCGCTGTCGATTCCTGGACGGCGCTCCATCCCTCTTGTCTGGGGCGTCGTGCTCATTGGTTTCGTTCCGTGCAAGGCTACCACTTTTGGCGTTTCAGTCGAAGCGGTCATCTTCTTGTGACTCCTTTATTTTCTGGTCGACGGCATCAAACCATTCCATTATTTAACAGTCAAGCTCAGCCTGGGACCCAAATCACGGACGAGATTTCGCTAAACTCTCGCCAAAGTTTTGTCCACGATTCGCCTCCGTCGTCGCTGCGGTACAGGTAACCGTACCGGCTACCGGCAAACACCACCGAGGGGTCGAAGGGCTGAGTGTTGACGACCCACATCGCCGTGTTTGGCTCCACCGGCAGTGACAGGTTGTCCCAGGTCTTTCCCGTGTCCTTCGACCGCATTATCGTGCCTGTGCGGCCGGGAGTCGTGTCTCCAATTGTCAGAAATATCACATTGGCGTTGTCCGGCTGGACGCTGATTCCGCGAGGGTAGGTCATGGGGAAGACGTCATTGATGCCCAGTCGATCCCACGTTGCCCCGTCGTCTGCGCTGGTGTAGACATCGTTATTGACGACTACGATCACGGTCTTTGGCGGGCCTGCGGCCACAGCCACATTGTGGACGTCGGGGTTGGGAATGGCGCCATTGATGGACGTCCAGGTGTCCCCTCCGTCGACGCTATGCCGGACGCCGTCCACTTCGAGTCCCACCCAGATGCTCTGTCGGTTCTCAGGGTCGATGGCGATTCCCGTGACTCGCGGGACGCCCACGGCGGGACACTCCTCGACAACTTCGACGGGCCGTTGGTCCCAGGTTGTTCCGCCGTCTGTGGACCGGAATATGGTCGCAGGGTCAGGCGTGCCCGTGCCTGCGAACATGATGTTCGGGTCCACAGGATCGATGGCGAGCGCCCATACGCAGTAGTCGCTGAGCGGAGAGTCCACCGATTGCCACGTCTCTCCGGCGTCGTCGCTCCTGAGAAGTCCCCTGTCGGCGCCCGCGAATATCGTATTCGGCTGACTGCGGTGGTTCGTCAGGACTCGCACAAGGGCGTCGGAGTATATCCCCTGGCCGATCCCCACACGTCGCCAAGTCTCTCCTGAATCCACGCTACGCATCACGCCCTGGCCTACGGTTCCCACCATTACGATCATGTCGTTAGCCATAGCAGCCCCCTTGCCCTGTGATTCAAACTTCGAGTGTCAGGAAAAATACTAACTATTGCAGATCAAATTAGAATTGTGGCTGCATCGGCAAGCGGCTCTGAGGTCAGGTCGCCAGTTGACGAACTCCCGCGTTGAGGACGAAGCCCTCGTAATCGTTGTCGGCGACCTCATTGCATTTTTCCCGGTAGGTTCCAAGTCCGCCAACATAAGGCATGAACACCCGGGGCTTTCCAGGTATGTTCGCCCCCAGATACCAGGAATCTGCGAGCATGAACATTGTCGATTCGGCGATCTTGTTCACGTGGGACACCCATGCGCTCTCTGCGTCAGCATCTGCCTCTGCAACTTCGATGTCGTGCGTTCGCATGTGCTCAATGAAATCTGTGATCCAGTCCTGATGCTGCTCGATAGCCACCGTCATGTTGGCGAGGACTGAGGGGCTTCCTGGACCGGTTATCATGAACATATTCGGGAAACCGGCGACTTGAAGGCCCAGGTAGGTTTTCGGTCCTTCCGCCCACTTGTCTTTCAGAGACAGATTGTCCCTTCCGCGAATATCCATCTTGAAGAAACTACCTGTCATCGCGTCGAATCCGGTGGCAAAGACGATCATGTCGAACTCGAAATCTTCGTCTTCGGTCCGAATCCCGTCAGGAGTGATCTCCTGAATCGGTGAGTGGCGGATGTCGACCAGTTCGACGTTCTCACGGTTGTAAGTCTCGAAGTAGTTAGTGTCGATGAGCGCGCGCTTGGACCCCAACGGGTGGTCGGTGGGCAGAAGTTTTTCGACGGTTTCCGGGTCCTTTACGATTTCGCGAATCTTGGCCCTGATGAATTCTGCGGCAGTATCGTTTGCTCGTCGATCGACCCCGATATCCTTGAACGACCCCCAGAGGAACCCGTGCCCACCCTTTGCCCAACCTGCTTCATATGCTTCCTGGCGTTCTTCAGCTGTTGCTTCCAGGGCCAGTCGTTCACTGAACTCCACTGGAAAGCCCGCTTTTGACCATCTCGCCTTTTCCAAAATCTCCTCATAGTTGGGTTTGACTTGCTCATCAAGGAATTTACGATCCACAGTCTCGTGGCGGGCAGGAATTGTGTACTGCGGAGTCCGTTGGAACACCGTCAGGCTCTCGGCTTGCTTTGCAATCACTGGAATCGATTGAATGCCGCTTGATCCCGTGCCGATTACCGCGACCCGTTTGCCTGTGAAATCTACCTCATTGTGCGGCCAGGCGCCCGTATGATAGCTTTCTCCCTCGAACGTCTCCAGCCCCTTTATGTCTGGGATATTACCTGCTGAGATGCACCCGATGCCGGTAATCAGGTACTGAGCTGTGACTCGATCACCCTGATCTGTTTCGACTTCCCATCGGTTGGTGTCTTCGATGAATCTTGCTGTCGTGACCCTGGTGTTGAACTTTATGTTGCGGCGGAGGTCGAAACGATCAGCGATGTGGTTGATGTAGGATAGTATCTCTGGCTGTTCCGGGTACTTTCCGCTCCAATTCCATTCTTGCAGCAGTTCAGGCGAGAACGTGAGGCAGTATATGTAACTCTCGGAGTCACATCGCGCGCCTGGGTAACGGTTCCAGTACCAGGTGCCGCCGACTCCGTCGCCTGTCTCGAACACCTGGGCGGACATGCCGAGTTGCTCACGCAGTCGCCAGAGCATTCCCAGACCCGCAAAGCCCGCTCCGATGATGACGGCGTCGACGTCCTGAACATTTCCTGGCTCAGTTTTTTTGTCCACCTTGTGAAACTCCTAATCAGTTGTTGGCGTCCATTGGACGCGTAGTCGATACTAACTCGTCAGTTGAGCTTTGCGCGCTTTGGCAATGCACGCTTTGACTGCTTTCACGACCTGTTGGAAACCTAGTTCGCTGCCGGGAAGCATCAGCAAACTGAAAAACCCGTGCATTTGTCCAGCATACCTCTTGAGGTCGGTTGGCACATTGGCTTCCGTCAGGCGTTCGGCGTATGCTTCTCCTTCGTCACGCAGAACATCAAATTCTGCCGTAAGTATAACAGTGGGTGGGAGCCCTGAGAGATCGTCTGCGTGTAATGGAGAGGCGTCTGGCTCTTTTCGTCGAGATGATTCGGGAACGTAATGGTCCCAGAACCAAATCATCCCTTCCCGGGTCAACATCAACTTGTTTTCGGGACTGGCATATGAAGGACGGGAAAAATCAGAATCCGTGACTGGATATATGAGCGCCTGAAGCGCAATTGCTGGCCCGCCGCGATCACGCGCGCGTATCGCCATCACTGCGGCGAGGTTCCCGCCGGCGGTGTCACCAGCAACGATCAACGGCGCCTCAGCGTCTGCAATTTCGGCCAGGTTCTCTCCAACCCATTCTAGCGCGGCGTATGAGTCGTCCACCGCTGTTGGATACGGGTGTTCAGGCGCGAGGCGGTAGTCTACCAATACGACCGCGCAAGATGTCCTCTCCGCGAGTTTGCGCGCGATTGTGTCAGATTCGTCAATAGAGCCGATAACCCATCCCCATCCATGATAATAGACTACGACACCGCGGGGGTTCTCGATGGGAACGAGGACTCGAAGCCTGACTTCGCCGTCCGTACGGTCAACAGTGGCCTCTGTCACGCGGTCCATTTCTGGCGCAGGCCCGGCAAGTTCCGCCATCGCAGACCCGAACGCTCGTGCTTCATCTGGAGCCATTAGATGCAGAGGCTTCCCATCGCCTTCGGCCATTTGTTCAAGAAACTTTACGGTTGCCGAGTCAAGACCCATATGGCCCCTCCGAAGTCTGACGATTGTGCCGCAGTTGAGATGGCTACGCTTTGCTTCTGATGAAATCAGATATGCGTTCGCCGATCATCATAGTGGTGACGTTCGTGTTGGCGCGGATGCAGTCGGGCATGATAGAGGCGTCGACCACCCGCAGGCCCTCGATTCCGTGCACGCGGCCATGCTGGTCAACGACGGTCATATCGTCTGAAGCTTGCCCCATTTTGCACGTTCCGGAGATGTGTTGCCCGGTTGTGGCCTCACGCCTGAGCCAGTCGTCGAGGGCATCGTCCGACGCCATGTCTGACTCCAAAGGTTCAATAAGCTCCTCGACAAGCGCCGCGTAGTCGGGGTGCTTTCCAAGCTCCACGGCTATGTGGACACCTTCGCGTAGACGCTTGCGGTCGAACTCCTCTTGTAGATAATTGTAGTCAAGGAACGGCTGTTGATTGGGGTCGGTAGATTGCAGCTTCATCTCACCTGAGCCAGCGGCAAGATACAACGCCACGGTCATACGGATACCCAGTGCGTCCATGCGGCCGCCGCCACGATTAACCCGTTCGGTGGCGTATGAACTCATGATGATAATCATGTCGTTTCGCAGGTCAGACCCCTCGGCTGTGTAGCGCAAGCAGGCTTGGGTTCGTGGGGCGAACCCGTCTAGCTCGACGTCAGGTTTTGTTTTCCATGTGACGAACACAATGGGGTGATCGCGCAAATTCTGGCCTACGCCAGCGAGGTCGTGTACGACTGGGACGCCCATTTCTTTCAAGTGGGCGGCTGGGCCAACGCCAGACAGCATCAGTATGTGAGGGGAGCCGATTGCGCCCGAGCTAAGAATTATCTCGTCGCCATAGACGGTGAACTTTTCGCCGCCGCTTTCTACCTCGACCCCAACAGCGCGCTTGCCCTCGAAGATGACGCGATGGGTTGTGCAGTTGGCCCGTATAGTCAGGTTGAGGCGATGCCTCGACAGGCCCAGATAGCCTATCGCCGTGCTCCAACGGATGCCGTTTGGGTTGTTGAACGGGACGGGACTGACGCCGGTGGAGTCGGGGTTGTTCAGGTCCGGGCTTACGATGTATCCGGCGGCTTCACAGGCGCTGCTGAAGGCTGACTGGGCGGGAAGCCAATCGTCTTCCTTGAACCGTCTGGCGATGATGGGGCCGTCAGTGCCATGAAAATCATCGGAGAAGTCGGTGTCTGTCTCCAGCTTGCGGAAGTAGGGCATCAGCTTCTCGAAATTCCATTCGTCGTTGCCCATAGACGCCCAGGAGTCATAATCCTCTGGCACGCCGCGCAGGAACATCTGTCCATTTATTGCGCTTGAGCCGCCGGTGACCTTGCCTCGCGGCACCATCATAGGCTCGGCTGTGTCTGTGGCCTTGCCGATGAACTGCCAATTGTGGTCGCTCACCATAACGTCAGTCGTGGTCGCGTATCCGAACCTGACTTCGTCCGGGAGGTCTTCGATTTCGGCGTAGTCTGGGCCTGCCTCCAACAGCAGCACCGACCTGTCGGGGTCTTCGCTAAGCCGCGTCGCTACAATTGATCCTGCCGATCCAGCGCCGACAACTATGGTGTCGTACTTCATTGCTACGCCTCCTCACGTGGCTGTCATTGTCATCCCAATCAGGTTCATTTTCATGTCCTGGTGCGATGATACCTTCGGCAGAGGCGCGGGTCAATATGGCGGTTTCTCCGTAGGCATTTCCTCGGACTCCCAATCCTCTGCTGGAATGCATTTCTGATTTCTGTTCGTCCATCACCGATAGGTGTTGGCTGTCAGAGAAAGCGCCACTGAGAATATTGGAGTCAAATGGAGGTAGCAGGAACTCCTGAAACATGGATAAACTATCCTCTGAAACTGACCCAAGTGCCCAACTCTCCCTTTGCTTGCGCTTGGAGAATCTGATCTATCACACTGGCGGCGGGGTCGTCCGCCCTTTAAGGAGGCTGAGTCTGATGTTGCATTTCACCCGAGAAGAATTTGCCGCGCGTCAACGTGATGCGATCGACGCCATGCGGACGAGAAACCTTGATGGCCTCCTGATGTTCCGACAGGAAAGCATGTACTATCTGACGGGTTTTGACACGATGGGCTACTCTCAGTTTCAGTGCCTGTATCTGGGGGCGGATGGACATCTGACGCTTTTGACCCGCTCGGCGGACCTGCGACAGGCGCGCCAAACGTCGACCATCGAAGACATCCGCGTCTGGGTGGACCGGGCAGACAGCAACCCTGGATTGGACCTTCGGTCGATTCTGGAGGAGAAGGGTTTGAGCGGCGGCCTTCTCGGAGTGGAGTTGGATGCCTATTCTCTGACCGGCCAGCGTTGGGATATGGTCAGGTCCGCACTCGAAGGTTTCTGTTTCCATGAGGACGCATCGGGCCTCGTCAATCGCCTTCGTTTGGTCAAGAGCGAATCGGAGTTGGTTTACGTCCGTCGGGCCGCCGAGCTTGCAGATGATGCGCTGGAGGAAGCGAATCGCCTGGCAACGCCAGGCGCCTCGGAACAGGACGTGCTGGCGGCCATGCACAACGCCATCTTCCGAGGAGGGGGCGACTATCCTGCCTCACGATTCATCATTGGAGCCGGGGAGCGCGCTTTGATGGTTCGGAATTTCACTGGCTATGGGACGATAGGCGATAATGACCAGCTCCAGCTAGAGTTTGGAGGCGCGTACCGCCACTATCACTCCTGTCTCATGCGAACCGTGTTGACCGGCAACCCGGACTCGCAGCAAGTTCGGATGCACGCGGCGTGCGTTGATGCGCTGCGTGCATGCCAGGAGGCCAGCCGACCCGGCGTTACCTTCGGCGAGGTTTTCGATACCCATGCTCAAGTCCTGGACGACGCAGGATTCGGAGAGCACCGCCTGAACGCCTGCGGTTACAGTCTGGGAGCGCTGTATCCACCGACTTGGATGGACTGGCCCATGCTTTACGCCGACAACCCAATCGTTGTGCAACCGAACATGGTTATCTTCATGCACATGATATTGCTCGACAGCGAACGCGGCCTAGCAATGTCGGTGGGCGAGACTTCGTTGATAACCGAAACAGGATGCGAGCGATTGTCTCGAATGGAGCTCGATTTGGTCGTCAACTGAACCAGGCGACAGCTCTCACTGTTGATGGCTCAAGGTAATCACTGCTTCAAGCACCTTCACGCCCTGGCCTCTGGGAAGAACGATCAACGGGTTGATGTTGATCTCATCGATAATACCTTCGAGGTTGACTGCCAATTCAGACACCCGCACAAGCGTGTTGATCAGGCTGTCGACGTCAGCTTTGGGTCGACCATTTGACCCGATTAGGATTCGACTGCCAGCCACTTCGTTCACCATATCTTGGGCGTCCTGCTTGGAGATAGGGCAGACGCGGAGGGTCACTTCGGTCGTCATCTCTGCGAATATGCCCCCCATTCCGTACATCAGGACCGGGCCGAGTTGATCGTCCCGTTTTACGCCGATGGCAACCTCAGTTCCGATGGTCGTTGACTCTTCCGTTGCGACTCCCCAGGCTGCCAACAGGCGTTTCCTTTCACATTCTGACAACTTCGTTCGCCCGACCGCCCGAAGATCGTCGGCGATGCTCTGTTGAGCGTCCGACATAGCTGGCGTGGCTCCAAATCCGGCGTTCAACCTGCGTTCCCGCCAGTTGTGGTAGTCGTGCAGCTTTCGGAATGCGGAAGCAAGATTCTCAGGACTGAAGAACACAGGAATGCCCGCGCTTTTCAGAGTATCCAGGCCGGTGGGTTCCCCCAACTCATTTCCAGTGTGAAGGTAGGCGACGGCCTTGTCGTGTCTGCCCGCAACGTCAACTACGTGCTCCGACTGCTCGTTGCTAGCGGAGCTTGCGACCACCAGCGCGCCGACTTTTGGCTCGCTTATCAGCGTCTCCATTATCAGTTCGACCGTGTCCCTGCTGGCGTGGCCAGTGATGTCCGCAGGATTTCCCGCCCACCCGAAGCCATCGAGAATCTCGTTGATGGTGTCTCTGGCCTCGTCGGACAGTTCAGGAAGGTCGAGGCCTTCGTGTCCAAATGCGTCCGCTGTCAGGGAGCAGACGCCGCCGGAGTGCGAGATTACCGCGATTCCAGGTTCTGATGGGGCAGGGCTGTCGGCGAGCATCTGCGAGACTTCCAAAAGCTGGTCCCAGTCAGAAACTCGTGTCACTCCGTGCTGCTTGAATGCCGCGTTGTATGCAGCGTCCTCGCCTGTGAGCGACGCGGTGTGGGCCTGCGCGGCGCGGGCGCCCAGGCCGGAGCGTCCGATCTTTATTAACACAATCGGCTTGCCTTTCTGGGCCGCAAGTCGACAAACTTCGAGGAATTTCCTGGCGTCCTTGAATCCTTCGACAAACATCGCGATCACCTTGGTGTCGTCGTCGTCGAGAAGGTATCGCGCAAAGTCCGAGGCTTCGAGGTCTGCCTCATTGCCCGTCGAGATAATGTAGGAATAGCCTATGCCTCGACTGATCGCTCTGGACAGGAAGGGGCCGAATGCAGACGCGCCGCTCTGGCACACAAGGCCGATGTTGCCGGTGTTCAATTTCTCGAACACAGTCGACGAGGACGAGCATGCCCAAATGCCGCTCTTGACGTTCGCCAGGCCGAGACAGTTTGGCCCCGATATCCGCACTCCAGTCTCGCGAGCCACATTGCCAAGATCGACCTGCAACAGTCTTCGGTCCTCCTCGGCGCGCTCGGCGAATCCTGCTGAGATCACAATTGCCGAACCGGCGCCTTTCTCGGCACTCTCCGTCAGGACAGGAATCACCCTATGGTACGGAACGATTATTCCCACGAGGTCTGGACTCTCAGGCAGGTCGGTTACGCTGGGGTAGCATTGGAGACCCATAAGCTCGTCGTAGCGGGGATTGACGGGATATACGTTGACTTGATCGCCGGCGGTGAGAACCGACCTGAGAAATCGGCCACCGTATTGCATGCGCTCTGTCGCCCCAACCACGGCAACAGAGCGTGGGTTGAGCATCTTGTCGATGGAAATGAGCTGCCGCTCTGTCCAGTATTCCA
>Ga0208113_1000417_pt1 | contig 21590 bp, 18 predicted proteins | sample Knorr_S7_td_NADW_FD_185598 | JGI IMG/M metagenome (GOLD analysis project Ga0208113, IMG submission 185598) | Marine microbial communities from Southern Atlantic Ocean transect - Knorr_S7_td_NADW_ad_2505m_LV_A (SPAdes) (version 2) | ecosystem: Environmental > Aquatic > Marine > Oceanic | place...
ATCAGCTAACTACCAACTTGATTTAGGCCCTGTTGATACACAGCTTTATATTAATGTTGACAACTTAACCGATGAATTAGGTTTCGTACACAGTTCATTTATTAAAGAAAAAGCACCATTACCTGGTCGTAACTTCAGCTTGGGTATTCGCGGTTATTTCTAATCGCTTTTAATGGTTATAAAAAAACCCTTTCACTTTAAAAGTGAAAGGGTTTTTTATTAAGCTTAGAAACTTAATAGATTGCTATTATACCAATTCGCTTAATTAAGTAGTCTATTTTGAGGCAATGAAACCTCGTTGATAACAAGGCAAAAATTTCGTTATTTAGTTGTTCTAAATCAGAAATTTTTAACGCCGTTAGCGACAGGTTTAATCCCTCAAAATGATTAAGTATTATTGCGGATTGGTATTAGCCCTTTTGTTCAATCTTCGCCCATGAATCACGAAGACCCACAGTTTGATTGAATACTAATGAGTCGGCTTTGTTATCACGACAGAAGTAACCCATACGTTCAAACTGGAAGCCCTGCTCTGCTTGTGCATTAACAAGTGACGGTTCAAGTTTCGCGTTAGCAAGAACCACAAGTGATTCAGGGTTTAACGTTGCATTGAAGTCTTCAGCAGCAGCTGGGTTTGGTACGTTGAATAAGCGGTCGTATAAACGAACTTCTGCAGTAATTGACTCACTCGCTGAAACCCAGTGAATAACACCTTTAACTTTACGACCATCGCTCGGGTTTTTACCCAGTGTTTCTGGATCGTATGAGCAGAAAATAGTCGTGATTTCACCGTTTTCGTCTTTTTCAACGCGCTCAGCTTTAATTACATAAGCACCACGTAAACGTACTTCTTTATCAAGCACTAAACGTTTGAACTTGTTGTTTGCTTCTTCACGGAAATCTTCACGCTCGATATACAGTTCACGAGTGAAAGGCACATCACGGCGACCCATTTCTTCTTTATTCGGGTGGTTTGCAACAGATAAGGTCTCAACTTTATCTGCATCATAGTTTTCGATAACAATCTTCACCGGATCAAGAACAGCCATTGCACGCGGTGCATGCTCATTAAGATCTTCACGGATACACGCTTCAAGCATACCCATTTCAACCATGTTTTCTTGCTTGGTGATACCGATGCGAGAACAGAATTCACGTACTGATGCAGGTGTATAACCGCGACGACGCAAACCAGCAATCGTTGGCATACGCGGATCGTCCCAGCCTTCAACATGACCATTAACCACTAAGTCGTTTAATTTACGCTTAGACATAATCGTGTATTCAAGGTTTAAACGTGAAAACTCGATTTGTTGAGGATGACATTCAAGGCTGATGTTATCTAATACCCAATCGTATAAACGACGGTTATCTTGGAACTCAAGAGTACATAATGAATGTGTGATACCTTCTAACGCATCAGAGATACAGTGCGTGAAGTCATACATTGGGTAGATGCACCACTTGTCACCCGTTTGGTGATGATGTGCAAAACGTACACGGTATAAAATCGGGTCACGTAAAACGATAAACGAGCTAGCCATATCGATTTTTGCACGCAGTACACACTCGCCTTCTTTGAATTCACCATTACGCATTTTTTCAAAAAGCGCTAAGTTTTCTTCAATCGGTGTATCACGGTAAGGGCTGTTTTTACCTGGCTCTTTTAATGTACCACGGTATTCACGTGCTTGCTCTGGTGACAAGAAACACACATACGCAAGGCCTTTTTCGATTAGCTCAACAGCATAGCCGTATAACGCATCGAAATAGTTAGATGAATATTTGATTTCACCATCCCACTGGAAACCTAACCACTGCACATCTTCTTTAATTGAGTTTACGTAATTGATGTCTTCTTTTTCTGGGTTAGTATCATCAAAACGTAAATTACAAAGACCATGATAATCTTTGGCAATACCAAAGTTTAAGCAAATCGACTTTGCATGACCAATGTGTAAGAAACCGTTTGGTTCTGGTGGAAAACGCGTGTGCGTAGTCGCATGCTTACCGCTTGCGAGATCTTCATCGATACGCGTTCTAATAAAGTTACTTGGGCGATTCTCAATTTCCGCCATAGGAGCATAATCCTCTGAATATTGCATGGTGACAAAACTACTGCATTATTACAAAAACAAACCCTAACATACAGTAGTTGAACCATGTTTATTGAAGATAATAAGTCGATTCTTGAATACATAGTTCACAGACTGGACAAAATCGGTAAAAAAATTGTTCTAACGCAATAAAATGATCATTGACTAGCGATATAGTGCCGTCAGTTTCATTACCAATAAGGAAAAAAGATGGCTTCGCTCAATCAACACCGAGTCTATATTCCTAGCTCAGCACGTGCAAACCAGTATGTGTTAGTTGAATTTAAACCTACTGATGAGTTTTTTGCCCAGTTTACTAATGTGAGCTGCGCTTATAAGCGTCTTGCAAGGGAATTATTTGCGCTATGTGATGAGTATGAATTGCATAACGTACATTTAATCGCAAACGATAAACTACCTGTGGTTCGTTACCATGATGAAGCATACAGTTTAGAAACCGCTAAGCAGATTTTATTTTTCTACAATCCGCAATACCATGAAGCACATAACGTATTTGCCGATGGTGAAGTTAGATGCAAAAAAATACGTTTATTATTCTTAGCAACCGGTGAAGATATTCGTGCACATGCAGCAAGTTTTCATCATAATGTGCAAAGAGTGATTAACTCATTACAAGAAAAACTATTAAGCGGCCAACCACCGCTTAAAATTCGCGATCATCAACATCTAACTTATGATTTATTTGCCAAAGCAAAAGGTCACAAAGAAAGCTATGGCTATAAATTACGTAGCTTATACCCACGCTACCAGTCTCGCCAATGTCATTTACCTACACAGCACAGCGAAATGACCTATGCAGGTTTTTCAATTCCTGTTACACGTGCCATTAAAACGCAATTTCAACATATGTTGAATGAAGAAAATTATACGCAGTTTTATCAATACATCTTTGATGCATTCAAACGTGCATGTGATAAACGCGCTTTAACCCTAGGCGCATTCATCGCAAATGGTACGCGCCCGATTGTGCGTAATAGCAATATTGATAACGCACAAAGTAACAGTGAACTGCAAAAACTAACCTTTGATTGCAGTACTGAACAAGTACAGTTACAACAGTATTGGGATGCAAATCAACTTGTTGATTCTCTACATTTTGTGATTGCAGCAGCAGATAAAGACAAGCATGACATTGGTTATGGCAAGTTTATGAATCAAGTACAAAGTGCCATAAATGAAGTAACCGATGAACTGGCGTTTAATCCGACTCGCCAAGATTTACGTGTGCGTTTTTATCAGCACATAAATTATCAATATTAATGAATAACAATGAGAGGTGACGCGCTTGCGTCACCTTTTAATTAACGGTTTTTACTTAACTTAGTAAGGTCTAAACGCAGTACCTTAGAACGTCTCTCATAGTTATAAAGCGCTTTTTTCTTAGCTGGCAACTCATCGACTGTTACCAATTCAAAACTCTGCTCTAAAAACCAGTGGATGCTACGTGTCGTTAAGGCAAATAAATGTGAGTAACCCGCACGTTTAGCCTTGTTGATGATAAATCGCAGAAGAAAACTGCCACGATCGGCATCTCGATATTGTGGATGCACAGCCAAACTCGCAAATTCTCCCACTTGTTCATCAGCAAACGGATATAGCGCAGCACAGGCAATGATAACGCCATCACGCTCAATTACTGTAAATTGCTCAATTTCAATTTCAAGTTGCTCACGCGAACGACGCACTAAATAGCCCTGCTCTTCAAGTGGTCTGATAAGGTTAATAATCCCCGTGATATCAGAGATACTTGCACTTCGTAATTGCTCAGAGCTTTGCGGCGCGATTTGCGTACCGATCCCATCTAAAGAGAACAGCTCTTGCAACAAAGCACCGTCTTCTTTGTAACTCACTAAGTGACAGCGATGTACACCACCACGACACGCATCAATCGCCGCTTGTAAGAATACGGTTGCACTTAAACATGAATCTGGTTGATTGCGATAATTCGCTAATACATGCTCTGCTTCATTTGGCATAAGCTCAGCGATTGCTTCGCCATTTTCATCCAAAATACCAGCTTCTTGACAAAAGCCTAGCATCTTATCGGCACGCAGTTTTAACGCTACTTGTGTGGCAATTTCTTCAGCTGTTAAGTTAAAGCTTTCACCTGTCACTGATGCTGCAATCGGACCGAGTAACACGATACCGTTGTTATTTAGCTGATGGCGAATGCCTGCAACGTCAATGCGTCTCACTCTTCCTGAGTGATGGTAATCGACACCTTCATCAACACCTAAGGGTTGAGCAATAACAAAATTACCGCTGACAACATTTAAGAAAGAACCTGACATTGGTGTACTACTCAAAGATGTCGATAAGCGTGCTGTGATGTCAAATTGCATTGCACCGGCAACTTTTTTTATTACATCAAACGTTTCGTTATCGGTCACACGTATCTCATTGTGAAACTGACTAGTTATGCCAACTTGCTCAAGCGCGGCATTAAACTGTGGGCGAGCACCAAACACTAAAACAATCTTAATACCAAGACTCGTTAAAAGCGCAATATCATTGATGATACTGCGACAACCAGACTGGTCAATCGCCTCACCACCAAGCATGACAACGAATGTTTTGCCTCTGTGAGCATTTACATAAGGGGTTGACTGGCGAAATCCATCTACCAATTCTGTGGTACGCACGTAATATTTACCTTATTAAAGTCGAATGTTTTAATAAAAACAACTATACAAGCCACAAGTGTAGAGAATTTATATTCACAAATAAAGCATTATTATTCTTAATTTATAGGCGGAATTTTCGTGCGGGTTATAAGAAAGTGATAGATACAAAAAAGGCCCGCATAAGCGAGCCTTTTTTAAGAGTTCAGAACTGATTACCAGCCTGTTTTCTCTTTAAGTGCAGCACCGATATCAGCTAGTGAACGTACAGTTTTTACGCCAGCAGCTTCTAATGCAGCAAATTTCTCATCAGCAGTACCTTTACCGCCTGCGATGATTGCACCTGCGTGACCCATACGCTTACCTGGAGGTGCAGTAACACCCGCAATGTAAGAAACAACAGGTTTAGTCACGTTGTGCTTGATGTATTCTGCAGCTTCTTCTTCTGCAGTACCACCGATTTCACCGATCATAACGATAGCTTCAGTTTGCTCGTCTTTTTCGAACATTTCTAAAACGTCGATGAAGTTAGTACCAGGGATTGGGTCACCACCGATACCAACACATGTTGATTGGCCGAAACCAGCGTCAGTAGTTTGCTTAACCGCTTCGTAAGTTAAAGTACCAGAACGTGATACGATACCTACTTTACCAGGCTTGTGGATGTGACCAGGCATGATACCGATCTTAGTTTCACCCGGAGTGATAACACCTGGGCAGTTAGGACCGATCATACGAACACCAGTTTCTTCAAGCTTAACTTTAACGTCAACCATGTCTAGTGTTGGGATACCTTCAGTGATACAAACGATTAGCTCGATGCCAGCATCGATAGCTTCTAAGATTGCATCTTTACAGAAAGGTGCTGGTACGTAGATAACTGATGCAGTTGCGCCAGTTGCTTCAACAGCGTCACGTACTGTGTTGAATACTGGAAGACCAAGGTGCGTTTGACCGCCTTTACCTGGGCTTACACCACCAACCATTTGTGTACCGTACTCAAGCGCTTGCTCAGAGTGGAAAGTACCTTGACCACCTGTGAAACCTTGACAGATAACCTTTGTATCTTTATTGATTAATACAGACATTATTTGCCCTCCGCAGCAGCAACAACTTTCTCAGCTGCGTCTGTTAGTGATTCAGCAGCGATGATGTTAAGGTCAGACTTAGCAAGTACTTCACGACCTAGTTCAGCGTTAGTACCTTCTAAACGTACTACTACAGGAACGTTTACGCCTACTTCTTTAACTGCGCCAATGATACCTTCAGCGATCATGTCACAACGTACGATACCACCAAAGATGTTAACTAAAACAGCTTTAACGTTGTCGTCAGATAGGATGATCTTGAATGCTTCAGATACACGCTCTTTAGTAGCACCACCACCAACATCTAGGAAGTTAGCTGGCTTACCACCGTGTAGGTTTACGATGTCCATTGTACCCATCGCTAGGCCTGCACCGTTAACCATACAACCAACGTTACCGTCTAGTGCAACGTAGTTAAGCTCGAAGCTTGCAGCGTGAGCTTCACGCGCGTCTTCTTGTGAAGGATCGTGCATTTCACGGATTTTAGGTTGACGGTAAAGCGCGTTACCATCTACACCGATTTTACCGTCTAGACAGTGAAGGTTACCTTCGTCTGTGATTACTAGCGGGTTGATTTCTAATAATGCGAAATCGAAATCGTTGAACATGTTTGCAAGACCCATGAAGATCTTAACGAACTGTTTCATTTGAGTAGGGTTTAAACCTAGTTTGAAACCTAATTCACGAGCTTGGTAAGCTTGAGGACCAACTAGTGGATCGATCTCAGCTTTGTGAATTAATTCTGGAGTTTCTTCTGCAACTTGCTCGATTTCAACACCACCTTCAGTAGATGCCATGAAAACAACTTTACGAGAAGCACGATCTACTACAGCGCCAAGGTATAATTCGTTAGCGATGTCAGTGCAGCTTTCAACAAGGATTTTAGCTACTGGCTGACCATTTTCGTCTGTTTGGTAAGTAACTAAGTTTTTACCTAACCAGTTCGCAGCGAACTCTTTAACTTCGTCGATTGTTTTAACTAGCTTAACACCGCCAGCTTTACCACGGCCACCTGCGTGAACCTGTGTTTTAACAACCCACATATCACCGCCGATTTTCTCAGCAGCTGCTGCAGCTTCTTCAGGTGTATCGCAAGCGAAACCTTGAGAAACTGGTAAACCATATTCGGCAAAAAGTTGTTTTGCCTGATACTCATGCAAATTCATGATGCTTTATCCAATTTTTTATACTAAAAGAGCTGAATATTTATGCAAATAGCCAGCTATCCCAAATTGCGCACTTAGTATAAATCCCAAGGCTCCACATGAAAACCCCAGTTAGACCAAAGGCGCAAAAAAAAAGCTGTGAACGAGGTTCACAGCTTAGTTTTTATACAACCAGATTAAACATCTAGTAGTAAACGAGTTGGATCTTCAAGTAACTCTTTAATTGTTACTAGGAAGCCTACTGATTCTTTACCATCGATTTGGCGGTGATCATAAGATAACGCTAAATACATCATTGGTAAGATTTCAACTTTACCATTTACAGCCATTGGACGATCTTGGATTTTATGCATACCTAAGATTGAAGACTGTGGTAAGTTGATGATTGGTGTAGATAGTAATGAACCGAACACACCACCGTTAGTAATTGTGAAGTTACCACCTGTCATATCTTCGATAGATAATTTACCGTCACGACCTTTAATCGCAAGCTCACGGATACCTTTTTCGATTTCAGCAACTGAAAGTTTGTCACAATCTTTAAGAACTGGTGTCACAAGACCACGAGGTGTAGAAACCGCGATGCTGATGTCGAAGTAGTTGTGATAAACAATATCATCACCGTCAATAGACGCATTAACTTCAGGGAAACGCTTAAGTGCTTCAGTTACAGCTTTCACGTAGAAAGACATGAAACCTAAACGGATACCGTGACGCTTTTCAAATACTTCTTGGTACTGCTTACGAAGATCCATGATTGGCTTCATATTAACTTCGTTGAACGTCGTTAACATTGCAGTAGAGTTTTTCGCTTCAAGAAGACGATTAGCAATTGTTTTACGTAAACGCGTCATAGGAACACGTTTTTGCGTACGGTCACCCATAGGTGCTGCTGGCGCTGCTGCTTCAGCTTTTGGTGCTGCTGCAGGTGCTTTTAAGAATGTATCAACATCTTCTTTAGTTACACGACCGTTTTTGCCTGTACCTTTGATTTTAGATGCATCAAGACCTTTCTCAGCAATTAAACGGCGTACTGACGGTGTTAAAACGTCAGAGCTGTCGCTTGAATCGCTTGCTGGAGCTGCTTCAGCTTTAGGAGCTGCTGCTGCCGGTGCTGCACCCGCTTTAACTGTACCAATTACTTGCTCACCAAGTACTGTTTCGCCTTCAGCGTGAATGTGCTCACCCATGATACCGTCTTCTTGAGCAACAACTTCAAGAACAACTTTATCAGTTTCGATGTCAACTAGGTTTTGATCGCGAGTTACCGCTTCACCTGGTTGAACGTGCCAAGTAGCAATTGTCGCGTCTGCGACTGATTCTGGAAGTACAGGTACTTTAATGTCCACTTCTTTACCTTCTGATGCTGGTGCTGATTGCGCCGCTGGCGCGTCTTCTGATTTAGCTGGTGCACTATCACTTGCTGGTGCAGCATCTGCATCACCAAGTAATGCAATTACTTGTTCGCCAAGTACCGTTGCACCTTCTTCTTGTGAAATTTCAGTGATCACACCGTCATTTGGTGCAACAACTTCTAAAACAACTTTATCTGTTTCGATATCTACTAAGTTTTGGTCGCGGCTTACTTTGTCGCCAACACTTACGTGCCATGTTGCAACTGTAGCATCAGCAACCGACTCAGGAAGTACAGGAACTTTAATTTCTGTGCTCATTGCTTATCCTTTCTTTTCAATAGTAAGCGCATCAGCAACGAGCGCTTGTTGTTCTTTATTATGCACTGACATGTAACCACACGCTGGTGATGCTGATGCTTTACGACCTGCGTAAGTTAATTTAGCACCCGCTGGGATTGCATCAACAAAATGATGTTGAGAGCAATACCATGCACCTTGGTTTTGTGGCTCTTCTTGACACCAAACAAAATCTTTAACGTGTTGGTAACGTTGCATGATTGTATCCATTTCAGCATGTGGGAATGGATATAATTGTTCTACACGAACAATAGCAATGTTATTTAATTCAAGCTTGCGACGCTCTTGTAGTAGCTCGTAATAAACTTTACCGCTACAGAATACAACGCGTTCTACTTTGTCTGCTGCAATATCATCGATTTCGTCGATCATGTTGTGGAACACACCTTCCGATAACTCTTCAAGTGTTGATGTTGCCAGCGGATGACGAAGTAATGACTTAGGTGTCATAACAATCAATGGACGACGAAGTGGACGTACAGATTGGCGACGTAGCATTGCATAAACTTGCGCAGGTGTTGAAGGCACACAAACTTGCATGTTGTGATCAGCACACAATTGTAAGAAACGCTCAAGACGTGCCGAGCTATGCTCAGGACCTTGACCTTCATAACCATGTGGAAGTAAACATGTAAGACCACATAAACGGCCCCACTTCTGCTCACCTGAGCTTAAGAATTGGTCGAATACAACTTGTGCACCGTTAGCGAAGTCACCAAACTGCGCTTCCCACATAACAAGTGAAGTCGGCTCAGCTGTTGCGTAACCGTATTCAAATGCAAGTACCGCTTCTTCTGAAAGTACAGAGTCGAATACTTCAAACGCACCTTGCTTTTCGCTGATATTTTGCAGCGGCAAGTAAGTTGAAGCGTCTTTTTGGTTATGGATTACAGCATGACGGTGGAAGAATGTACCACGGCCTGAGTCTTGACCTGTTAAGCGAATATCAGTACCTGCATCAACAAGTGTTGCGTAAGCAAGTGTTTCGGCCATACCCCAATCAAGCGCTTTTTCGCCTGTTGCCATTAGCTTACGGTCATCGTAGATTTTCTTAACACGAGACTGAGCTTTGTGGCTTTCTGGGTAGTTTGCGACCTTTTCACCAAGTTCTTTTAACTTTTCAACAGACACTGTTGCATCGTACTCAACATCCCAATCGTGGCCAACAAATTTAGCCCAATCAGAAGAGTGTGATGTTTCTAGCTGAATTTCTTCAACAACACAGTTGCCTTTGTCTAAGCCATTACGGTAATCATCTGCTAGTGCTTTAATTTCATCTTCAGAGAATGAACCTTCAGCAACAAGTTGATCTGCGTAAATTAAACGAGGAACTGGGTGTTTTTTGATTTTTTGGTACATAAGTGGTTGAGTCGCATTCGGCTCATCCGCTTCGTTATGACCATGACGGCGATAACATACTAAATCAATCACTACATCACGTTTAAACTGATTTCTGAAATCAAGAGCGATTTGAGTTACAAATGCAACCGCTTCTGGGTCATCAGAGTTAACGTGGAAAATTGGTGCCTGAACCATTTTCGCAATATCAGTACAGTATGGTGTAGAACGTACATCAGACTGCTTAGACGTTGTGAAACCAACTTGGTTATTAACAACGATACGGATACTACCACCACAACTAAATGCATTAGTTTGCGATAAGTTAAATGTTTCTTGTACAACACCTTGACCTGCGATTGCAGAGTCACCGTGAATAGTAATTGGTAAAGCTTTAATACCTGACTTGTCACCTAGACGGTCTAAACGCGCACGTACCGAACCCATAACTACTGGGTTAACGATTTCTAAGTGAGAAGGGTTAAATGCAAGTGCCATGTGCACGTTGCCGCCCTTAGTTGCAAAGTCAGATGAATAACCCATGTGATATTTAACATCACCTGAGCCTAATGTGTCTTTGTGTTTACCAGCGAACTCATCGAATAATTCTGATGGGTTTTTACCTAATACGTTCACTAGTACGTTCAAGCGACCGCGGTGAGCCATACCAATAACAGCTTCTTTTTGTCCGCTTTCACCTGCACGATGAATAAGTTCTTTAAGCATTGGTACTAACGCATCACCACCTTCAAGTGAGAAACGTTTTGCACCTGGGAACTTAGCCCCTAGGTATTTTTCAAGGCCATCTGCAGCTGTTAATCCTTTAAGGATACGTAGCTTTTCTTCTTTTGAGAAGGTTGGACGTGATTGCACTGATTCTAAACGTTGTTGTAACCAACGCTTTTCTTCAGTTGAAGTGATGTGCATATATTCAGCACCAACCGACCCACAATAAGTCGTTTTAAGCGCTTGATATAGCTCACCTAATGGCATGGTTTCGCGACCGACAGCAAACGAACCCACATTGAATTCACGGTCAAAATCAGCTTCAGATAATTCGTGGTACTCTAATTCAAGATCACGAACACGTTCGCGTTGCCAAATACCTAATGGATCTAGGTTGGCATTTTGGTGACCACGGAAACGGAAAGCATTAATAAGTTGTAGCACTTTGACCTGTTTAGGATCACCAGAGCCACCCTCTGCTACCACTACTTCTCTATGCTTGTTTTTAGCAAGCTGTGCAAATTGTGAACGAACTTCTGAATGTTTAACGTCAACATCCACACCATCAACTTTTGGTAATTGTTCGAACACTTCTCGCCATTCTTCTGGCACAGAAGTCGCATCATCTAAGTACGCTTCATAAAGCTCTTCTACGTAAGCAACGTTACCGCCGTTTAAGTGAGAAGATTCTAGCCATGCCTTCATCACACCTTCGTGCATTTATAAGCCCTTTTCTTTAGCGCAGAAATTAATTGTTGTAAAAACAAGGTGGTTAATCACTTAACCACCTTACATATTCAAGCTTTAAACAGCGCGGTTTAAAAGCATTGATTTGATTTGTCCAATTGCTTTGGTCGGGTTAAGACCTTTTGGACACACGCTAACACAGTTCATGATACTGTGACAACGGAACACGCTGAACGCATCGTCAAGGTCAGCAAGACGCTCTTCAGTTGCTGTATCGCGGCTATCAGCCAAGAAACGATACGCATGAAGAAGACCCGCAGGACCGATAAACTTGTCTGGATTCCACCAGAACGAAGGACACGATGTTGAACAACATGCACATAAGATACACTCATATAAGCCATCTAACTTATCACGTTCTTCGATTGACTGAAGACGCTCACCCGCCGCTGGCGTGTCGTTGATTAGGTAAGGCTTAACTTTTTCGTATTGAGTGTAGAACTGACTCATGTCAATAACAAGGTCACGTACCACAGGTAAACCTGGTAATGGGCGAATTACGATTTTACCTTTGCCACCTTTAAGTAGCGTTGATAAAGGCGTGATACACGCTAAACCATTTTTACCATTCATGTTGATACCGTCTGAACCACACACACCTTCACGGCATGAACGACGGAATGATAATGTTGGATCTTGCTCTTTTAATTGCATAAGCGCATCCAATACCATCATATCTTGGCCTTCTTGCGTTTCTAGCGAGAAGTCTTGCATACGTGGTGCATTATCAACATCTGGATTGTAACGATAAACCGAAAATTGTACTTGTGCCATCGTCTCGCTCCTAGTATGTACGTGCTTTAGGTGGGAAAGCTTCACGCAGTTTCGGCGCGTAGTTTACATCACGTTTGCTCATTTCTTCGGTCGTAGGATCGTAGATTGAGTGACATAACCAGTTTTCGTCATCACGATCTGGGTAGTCAAAACGAGAGTGAGCACCACGGCTTTCTGTACGGAAGTTAGCAGCTACTGCTGTTGAGTAAGCTGTTTCCATCAAGTTATCTAGCTCTAGACATTCGATACGTGCAGTGTTGAACTCAGTTGACTTGTCGTCAAGACGAGCGTACTGAAGACGTTCACGAATTTCTTTAAGCTCTTTAAGACCTGTTGCCATTGCATCACCTTCACGGAATACCGAGAAGTTAAGTTGCATACACATTTGTAAGTCTTTCTTGATTTGAACTGGGTCTTCACCTTGGCCAGCTTTAGAGCTTTCCCAACGGTTAAAGCGTGCAAGTGATGCTTCAAGGTCTGATTCAGACGCATCTTTACCTGCTTCAACACCGTTTAGGTATTTACCTAGGAAGTTACCAGCCGCACGGCCAAATACAACTAAGTCAAGTAGCGAGTTACCACCTAGGCGGTTAGCACCGTGTACAGATACACACGCAATCTCACCAACAGCGAATAAACCTTCAACTACTTTTTCTTGACCATTTGCATCAACTTGTAATGCTTGACCATTCACGTTAGTTGGAACACCACCCATCATGTAGTGACATGTTGGGATAACTGGGATTGGCTCTTTTGCCGGATCAACGTGTGCGAATGTTTTCGCAAGGTCACATACGCCAGGAAGACGTAGGTTAAGTGTTTCTTCACCTAAGTGGTCAAGCTTAAGCTTGATGTGTGGACCGTAAGGACCATCGCAACCACGACCTTCACGGATCTCAGTCATCATTGAACGAGCAACAACGTCACGAGATGCTAAGTCTTTCGCGTTTGGTGCATAACGTTCCATGAAGCGTTCGCCGTCTTTATTTAGAAGGTAACCACCTTCACCACGACAACCTTCAGTTACAAGTACACCAGCGCCAGCGATACCTGTTGGGTGGAACTGCCACATTTCCATATCTTGCATTGCAACACCAGCACGTGTTGCCATACCAACGCCGTCACCTGTATTGATGTGAGCATTTGTTGTAGATGCGAAGATACGACCTGCACCACCTGTTGCTAGTACAACAGCTTTAGATTTGAAATAAACAACTTCGCCAGACTCGATGTCGATTGCTGTACAACCTACAACGTGACCGTCGCTATTCTTAACTAAATCTAGTGCATACCACTCAGAGAATACGTTTGTTTTGTTTTTAACGTTTTGCTGGTAAAGACAGTGTAATAGCGCGTGACCTGTACGGTCAGCTGCTGCTGCAGTACGTGCAGCTTGTTCACCACCAAAGTTTTTCGACTGACCGCCGAAAGGACGTTGATAAACACGGCCATTTTCAAAACGAGAAAATGGTAAACCCATGTTTTCTAATTCAGTAATAGCTTCTGGACCTGTTTTACACATATATTCGATAGCATCTTGGTCACCGATGAAATCGGAACCTTTAACAGTATCGTACATGTGCCATTCCCAGTTATCTTCATGTGAGTTACCCAGCGCAACCGTAATACCACCCTGTGCAGACACAGTGTGAGAACGTGTAGGGAAAACTTTTGAGATAAGTGCACAGGTTTTGCCTGATTCAGTGATAGCTAGTGCAGCACGCATACCCGCACCACCGGCACCAATCACTACAGCGTCAAATTCACGAACAGAATAATTCACTTAAACACCCCATAAAACGATTAGACCAATTGCTACGTAAGCAACAGCCATAAGGTTTAATACAAAGCCTAAAACAGCACGTAATTTCGCGTTTTTAACATAGTCCGTAAGAACTTGCCAAAGACCGATACGGGTGTGAACCATGATGCAAACTAGGGTAATTAGTGTAAACCCTTTCATTGCTAGGTTAGAGAATAGGCCTTGCCAGGCTTCAAAAGTGACTTCTGGTGTACATAAAAAATAGCCAACAATAAAAATCGCGTAAGCGCTGATGATTAATGCTGTTGTACGTAGTGATACGAAATCTTGTACACCATCACGTTTAAGAGTTGCTTGATTTAAAACCATATCCACACTCCTGCTAGAATTGCAGCTACAACACCTAAAGCTAATGCAACTTTAGCGCTGAAGTTACCTGATTCAAGTTCTTCCCAGTGACCCATGTCCATAATGATGTGACGGATACCACCGATTAAGTGATACGCCAATACAGAAATGGTGCCCCATGCTATGAATTTGGCAATGAATCCGCTGAACAGACCCTTGACGAATTCAAAACCTTCCGCAGAAGAAAGAGACTCAGACCAAGCCCAAATGACAAACGTTAAAGCAAAAAATAATGCAACACCGGTGACGCGGTGAAAAATTGATGCTTTAGCCGTTGCCGGCATAGATATAGTTGTTAGATCTAGATTTACAGGTCTTTGCTTTTTCACAGTTACTTGCCCATCTTGCCCACTAAGGAGCTCATCTACTTGTTTTTCTAAAACCCATCAAAATGAATTTCGATGGAACTATCTAAGTAAACCGTGTTGATACACAAAAAGTTCACACTTATGCAAAACTCAAATGTAAAAATAAAGTTTACCTACAGACAATACGGTATAAAACCTTGGATAGTATATATAGCCCAAGGTCTTTTTACAATTCTTGTTTAGTAAGAGACGTTTGCGAATTAGCCAATGGTATAATATTTAATCCTGCTAGAATATTTATTATCCATTTGTGCATAATGTTTATAAAAATTGACTTTACACCCCTCTTTCACGTTAAAATGAAAAGAATGTGCTTAAACAGATTCAGAACATAACAATCAGAGTTGTTATCTTAATAGGAGATAAATAGATGGCGGATAAGAAAGCCACGGTCCATATTGATGGTCTTGATCCAATCGAACTTCCAATTTACCAAGGCACTGCTGGCCAAGACGTAATCGACGTACGTACGTTAGGTTCTCATGGCTATTTCACTTATGACCCAGGTTTCATGTCGACCGGTTCTTGTGAATCTTCAATCACTTACATCGATGGCGGCAAAGGTGTTTTATTACACCGTGGTTACCCAATCGAGCAATTAGCTGATGATTCAAACTACATCGAGCTTTGCTACTTACTATTAAACGGCGAATTACCGACTAAAGAACAATACGATGCGTTTGCACAAGAAATCACGCACAACACAATGCTTGATACTAAAATCGCAAACTTCTTCCAAGGTTTCCGCTTTGACGCTCACCCAATGGCAATGCTATGTGGTGTTGTAGGTGCTCTTTCTTCTTTCTACCACGAAGATTTAGACATCACTGATGCTACACAACGTAAAACAAGCGCAATCAAGCTAGTTGCTAAATTACCAACTATCGCTGCGATGGCTTACAAATACAACGTTGGTCAACCATTCGTATACCCACGTAACGATTTAAGCTTTGCTGAAAACTTCTTACACATGATGTTCTCAGTACCTGCTGAAGAATATAAAGTAAGCCCTGTTCTTGCTAAAGCAATGGACAAAATCTTCATGCTTCACGCTGACCACGAGCAAAACGCATCAACGTCAACAGTTCGTTTAGCAGGTTCTTCAGGTGCTAACCCTTACGCGTGTATCGCGGCGGGTATCGCATCTCTATGGGGTCCTGCACACGGTGGTGCTAACGAAGCATGTCTTAACATGTTAGAAGAAATCGGCTCTGTTGACCGCATCGATGAGTACGTTGCGAAAGCGAAAGACAAGTCTGATCCTTTCCGTCTTATGGGCTTCGGTCACCGTGTATACAAAAACTTCGACCCACGTGCGACAGTAATGCGTCAAACGTGTCACGAAGTACTTGCTGAGCTAAACATTCAAGATCCACTTCTTGATATCGCAATGAAGCTTGAGCAAATTGCACTTGAAGACCCATACTTCGTAGAGAAGAAACTTTACCCTAACGTAGATTTCTACTCAGGTATCATCTTAAAAGCAATCGGTATTCCAACAAGCATGTTCACTGTAATCTTTGCAATGTCACGTACTGTTGGTTGGATCTCTCACTGGGATGAGATGCTTTCTCAACCTGGTCACAAGATCAGCCGTCCTCGTCAGTTATACACTGGTGAAACTTCACGCGATTACGTTCCAGCTGACAAACGCTAGACTGTATTTGTGTTTAAAAAAGGCCGCTATGCGGCCTTTTTTGTTGCCCTGCACTTGTCTATTTGTGCAAAGTAATTAAAATCGTCGCATTCTCGCTGTTAAGGGCCTTCCATGTTCGACATTGCTAAAATACGTGCTGACTTTCCACTGCTGAATGAAACGGTTAATGAGCAGCCTCTGGTATATTTAGACTCAGCGGCGACCTCTCAAAAGCCACAAGCGGTAATTGATGCCCTTGCACGCTTTTATAGCCATGAGAATGCAAATGTCCACCGTGGTCGTCATACTCTCAGTGAAAACGCGACACGCAACTATGAACATACCCGAACGCTACTTGCTGATTATTTTTCTGTAAAAAGTAATGAGATAGTGTGGACCAAAGGCGCAACTGAATCGATTAATTTAATCGCAAATGGTCTGGCTTCTCAGCTTAATCCTGGCGATAAGATTGCCCTATCTGCCATTGAGCATCACGCCAATATCGTCCCTTGGCAGCAACTCGCTCAACGTACCGGTGCACAAGTCATTATTTTGCCGATAGAAAGTGATTTAAGTATTAATAGCGAACACTGTAGTGAATTTATCACACAACAAAGGCCGAAAATTGTCGCCATTACCCATGCATCAAATACTTTAGGTAATATTACTGACTTAGCGCCTATCATTAGCGCATGTAAAGCCATTAATGCTATTTCGGTTGTAGATGGTGCGCAGGCGGCGATGCATTTGCGCCCTCATTTACCAGAAATTTCGTGTGACTTTTACGTATTTTCTGCCCATAAAATGCTCGGCCCAACAGGTTTAGGTGGCTTATATGGACGTTATGAGCTGTTAAATTCGCTCGATGTTTATCAAACCGGTGGCGAAATGATAGAAACAGTTTCCTTAACTCAGAGCACTTTTCGTGATGCACCGGGTAAATTCGAAGCAGGAACACCTAATATTGCGGGTGTCATTGCCTTTGCAGAGGCAATTAATTATTTAACGTCTTTAGATTTTCAGCACATGCGTCAACATGAGCATACAGTTTTCGCTTATGCGATAAACCAGTTAGCAGCAATTGACGGTATTCGAATATATTCAAATCAAGAATGTAACATTGGTAACATCAGTTTTAATTATAAAGATGAACACCCTTTTGATCTTGCCACCTTACTTGATGGATTTGGTGTTGCGGTACGTAGTGGTCACCACTGTACCCAGCCAATCATGAGCCAACTAGGTATTCCTGGAACAGTACGCGCTAGTTTTGCCTTATATAACAATAAAGACGATGTTGACGCCTTTATAAATGCACTTAAAAACAGTATCGAATTATTAGATTAATTTTGGATAAGATATGAATTCAACGTTTAAAGCCGTAACTAAAGACATTGAAATAGCGGCAGGTTGGCAACAAAAATACCGCCAAATTATGCTACTGGGTAAACAATTACCAGCAATGCCTGATGCATTAAAGGTCGATGATGCGCTTGTAAAAGGCTGCGAGAGTAAAGTGTGGCTTTATATTGAGTTTGATCACTCGGAAAATAGCCTTGTTTTAGCAGGCGATTCAGATACGCGTATCGTCAAAGGGTTACTGGCTTTGATTTTAGCCTTATACAATGGTCTAACACCGGAGCAAGCAGCGCAAATAAATGCCTATGATGAATTTGAACGACTTGGTCTAATTAACCATTTAAGCCCTTCTCGCGGCAATGGCATCAAAGCCATGGTCGATAAAATTCAAACCATGGCTGAACAAAAGCGCTAAGTTAAGCACCGCGCTGTTTTTTATCTAGGTATTTTCTAATCGCTTTGGCTGCTACAAAAAAGCCAAAGCTGCCTGTCACCATGGTTGCAGAGCCAAAACCATTATTACAGTCCATATTCATTGAACCATCTGCACCTTGTTTTGCTTGGCAAACCTCACCTTCTGAGGTTGGATATACAAGCTGCTCAGTTGAATAAACACAATCAACGTTAAATTTTCGCTTTGGATTGCTACTAAAGTTGTACTGTTTTCGCAAAATATAACGTACTTTTGCAAGTAATGGGTCATGAGTTGTCTTTGCAACATCACCAAAACTGATTTGACTAGGGTCAGTTTGCCCGCCTGCGCCACCAGTTGTAATTACCGGTAGTTTTATACGTTTACAATGCGCGATTAGCGCTGCTTTTTCTTTTACAGCATCGATACAATCAATTACATAGTCAAAGCCTTGAATATGTTCACGAATGTTATCAAGGGTAATAAAATCATCAATAACATTAATTTTGATATCTGGGTTTATCAACTCACAACGTGTTTTCATGGCTTCAACTTTTGCTTCACCAACAGTGCCCGTTAAAGCATGAATTTGACGATTTACATTGGTTGCACAAATATCATCAAGATCAATAAGCGTTAGTTGCCCTACACCAGTTCGAGCCAATGCTTCAGCAGCCCAACTACCTACGCCACCAATACCAATGACACAAAAATGGGCTTGTTGTAACCAATCAAATTGTTGATGACCATATAAACGTTTAATGCCACCAAAGCGGATGTCTTGTGTTGTTTCTTTCATTTACCAATCCAACGTCCAAGGAGTGAACCACTCTTGGAATTCGTCTGCGTTAAAAACTTCGTTAAGATGCGAGCCAAAAGTGTAACCACATCGATATTCTTTAAGCTGCCCTTTATAGCTAAATTGTAGTGCATAGGCATGCAAATTAGTGCGCTCGTCTTTACTTCCTGCATAAGTGGAATCACCAAGAATTGGGGCGCCTAAGCTTTTCATCGCGACTCTAAGCTGATGTGTCTTACCTGAATAAGGTTTTAACAAATAAGCACGAAGCCCTGGGCGAATACTTGTGGAATAAAAACGAGTAATCGCTGGGTTTGTTTGCGTCTTTAAAAGCTTAAATGCACCACGACGACTTTTTTGCATATCCCCTTTTATCCAACCTTGTTTTTTCTTCGGTTTGGCATCACTGACGGCTAGATAAAATTTATTTATTTTATGATCAGAAAATAGCGTGGTGAATTCGGCTGCGGCTTCTTTATTGCGGGCTAAAATAATTAAACCAGAAGTCACTTTATCTAGCCTATGAACCGGATAGAGCTTCTCGTTTACGAGCTTTTCAGCAAGTACGACAAAACCAGCACACTGTTCACTATGAAAACTTACACCTGCTGGTTTATAAAAAACAAAAAAGTCATCTTCACTAGCATGAAGATGAACAGTGTTTACATCGTACATGCGCTATTTGCCAAGTACAGCAATGACTCGCGCTAAATCTTCAGGTGTATCAACACCCGCCTGTGGCGCGCACACTGCTTTTGCAATTTTGATCTTATGACCATGATAAAGGACACGAAGTTGCTCTAAAGACTCAAGTACTTCTAAACGAGACTCAGGTAACTCGATGTAGTCCTTTATAAAACCTGCTCTGTACGCATAAATACCAATATGGCGTGCAAAATCAGCAAGATTTAATTTTGCTTTATCGTCATTCATCATCGCATCACGATGATAAGGGATTGGCGCACGTGAAAAATACAACGCATTGTTATCTGCATCGTTAATAACTTTGACACAATTAGGATTAAAGATATCGTCAATCTCATCAATGCTTGTACTCAAAGTCGCCATTGGCGCATCTGAGTCTGCAAGTAGCGTGGCAACTTGAGAAACATTTTCGCTCGCCAATAAAGGCTCATCGCCTTGCACATTCACAACAATGATGTCACTTTCAAGCTCTAATTGCTCAACAACTTCAGCTAAACGCTCTGTACCAGATTGATGTTCTTCACGCGTCATAAGCACGTTATCAGTAAACAGTTTTACTGCATCAAACACAGCTTGATGATCAGTGGCAACGTAAACTTGTGATGCACCTGAGGCAACGGCTTTTTCATAAACATGTTGGATCATCGGTTTGCCACAGATATCAGCCAGTGGTTTACCCGGCAAACGTGTTGATGCGTAGCGTGCAGGAATAACGACTACGAATTCCACTTATCAACCTCTTCTTGGCTTAATTCACGGGCTTCATTTTCTAATAGCACCGGGATATCATCTTTGATTGGATACGCAAGTTTTGCAGCTGTGCTGATAAGCTCTTGATTTTCTTTATCAAGACGTAGTTTACCTTTGCAAACTGGGCAAGCGATAATTTCAAGTAATTTTGTATCAAAGGCCATTGAGGATCCCTTTTTGTTTTAATAATAAATTTAGTTTGTCGATAACTGCTGGTGTCGGCTTTGCATCAACAGGTAAATAATACCAATTAGGTTTAGCAAAACTAAAGCATTTAACTGCATCTTTTTCTGTCATAAACACTGCATCGTCGGCAAAATCGTTAAAATCATTTGCTTGGTAGGCATAATGGTCACGAAAATGATGAGTCGATAACAACTTAATGCCCTGCTGCTCAAGACTATTTTCAAAGCGTTTAGGATTACCTATTGCACTAACCGCATGACCTTTATCTTGAACTGAATTAGCAAGCTTTGAATCACTCACGGTTCGAAATGGACTCGATGCCAAATCATAGCGACTCTGTGCGTTGCCACCATTTTCAATCACTAAATCAACCGACTTTAAACGCGCTTTTGTTTCGCGAAGTGGACCTGCTGGCATTAATAGACCATTACCAAATTGTCGCTCACTATCAACAATACAGCACTCGATGTCACGCGCCATTTTATAATGCTGCATGCCATCATCAGAAATGATCACATCAATACCATGCGGCTCTAACGCCTTGATACTTGCTTGTCTGTTAGGGCCAACTATAACAACACAGCCTAAACGACGTTGTATCAATACAGGTTCGTCACCCGCTTGCGTTGTACTCGTTTGTTCTGTCACTAACAGTGGATACGAATCTGACTCTCCACCGTAGCCACGGCTGATCACAGCCACTTTTAAACCTTGTTGCTGTAAGTACTCAGCAAGCCAAATAACAAATGGCGTTTTACCGTTGCCACCTACACTGATATTACCAACCACAATAACAGGAACATGCGCTTTAAAAGCCTTGAGTATATTAAGCTTATAAAACAAAGCACGAAGTGTTGAGATAAACCAAAAAAGCACACTCAAAGGTAAGAGTAAAATGCTTAGTAAACCAGGCTTT
>Ga0208113_1000420_pt1 | contig 21415 bp, 22 predicted proteins | sample Knorr_S7_td_NADW_FD_185598 | JGI IMG/M metagenome (GOLD analysis project Ga0208113, IMG submission 185598) | Marine microbial communities from Southern Atlantic Ocean transect - Knorr_S7_td_NADW_ad_2505m_LV_A (SPAdes) (version 2) | ecosystem: Environmental > Aquatic > Marine > Oceanic | place...
AGGTCGGTCACCGACCTGGCAAAGATGTTGGACGTAATGGTCGGATACGACCCGGACGACCCCATGACATCCTTCGGCGTTGGGCAAGCTCCCGAGACTTTTACCGATTCCCTTGACGGTGAAGGCCTAAGGGGCGCCCGCATAGGCGTCATGACTCAATCGATGGGCTTTCATTCTGAGCCGGACTCCGATGATTTCCGGTTAGTATCCCAGGTATTCGACCGGGCCGCCGCCGAGTTGGAAAGCGCCGGAGCAACGGTCATCCCTCTGCCCGAGGTACCACGTCTCACCGAGTTGTTGGCGAAAAGAGCCAGCGACGGCCGCAACGACGAAGCTTGGGACCGTTACTACGGGCGCAGCGACAACCCTCCCTATGCATCGCCTGAGGCCATGATGCAGTCGCCGGATTACGCCAAGGTTCACCGGTCCAAGTACGCCGGAGCCGCGCTGACCGGCCCGGCGGCTTACGCCGAGTATCTGCTGGCCCGAGAGGATCTTATGTTCAGCGTCATGAAGATAATGGCGGACGCCCAGTTGGACGCTATCGTCCACAAAACGGTGGAGCATCAACCTACGCTGATCGCTGAAGGTGTGGGACCGCCCTACTACGACATGAGGGGCACTACCCATATCAATACGTACCTGGTGTACGTGCCGTCGATCTCGGTCCCAGCCGGGTTCACGTCCGCCGGACTTCCCGTGGGGATCACCTTTCTCGGCCGGCCGTTCAGCGACCCAACGATGGTCAAACTGGCCTACGCCTACGAACAAGCCACCGGCCACCGGCGTCCGCCAGATTCAGCGCCGCCCTTGCCGGGAGACCCCTAACCGGGAAATCTTCCGGAGACCCGGCCCTCAAACTTCGAATAACGGAGCGGTCCCAACAGAATGACGACTTTTGACTTGGTGATTTTCGACTGTGACGGAGTTCTGGTCGACACGGAAACTATTAACAACGAAGTCATATCCCAATTGCTTAAAGAAGCCGGCCTGGAGATGTCACCGGACGAAGTTGCCCGCAGGACAACGGGCCTTGCCTACTCGGAGATGTGGGAAATGTTCGAGGATGAAGTGCCGGGTTCATTGCCTGCAGACATTGAGGAACAACAACTGACCATGGAATCGGAGAGATTCCGGAAGGAGTTGCTACCCATTCCCGGCGCGGTTGAGACTGTACGCTGCCTGGGGGCTGCTGGAATGCCAATGTGCGTTGCATCGAACGGAACAAGGGAAAAGATGGTCGTCACCTTAGAGGTTACCGGCCTGGCCGGATATTTCGGCGACAAGTTTTTTGGCGTCAATCAAGTCGCCCATGGCAAGCCAGCCCCCGACATATATCTGCTGGCGGCCCAGAAGATGGAGGTTCCCCCCAGCCGTTGCGTAGTAATAGAAGACAGCTATCCGGGTGCTCAAGCCGGTCTTGCGGCGGGCATGACGGTGCTGGGGTATTGCCCCAACAAAGACATCTGGGGGCTGGAAGGCCTGGGCATCCAGACCTTCAGCGATATGAACGTTCTCCCGGAGTTGCTGGGATTGGACCGGGGTTAACCGGCTCTAACGGCTTCTTCGGAACCCTGGGTCAACAGCTCCTGCAGCGGCGTGTCTTTTAGCTCCGGGGCGAAGGCGGAAAGCTCAATCTCGATGCCGTCGGGGTCTAGGATGTAGAGCCCTTTGCTCTCGCCGTGGTCGCCGAACCCAGCTATCCTAACGCCCAACTCCTGGGTCAACCGGTAGGCTTCCCGGATCTCATCGAAGGATTCGAACTCGTAGGCGAAGTGGTAAAGACCCACGCGGTCCTGTTCGGGGCCGGGGGCGTTGCCGTCCAGCTTGGCGATGGCCAGGTCATGGTGCACACTGTCGTTGCTCCTGAAGAACACCATGGAGTCGCCGCCACGTCCACTGACTTCCAGTCCCAAGAACTTGGTGTAGAACTCCTCGGATATCTTGAGGTCTCTAACTCGTATCACCAGATGCCCTAAGTTTCTTGGCTTTATCATGGTCCGATATTCTCCCACCGGTAATTACTTGATCTGGTCAGATTGATTATATGCCACCGCGCTGTTGGGTTAGTGGCGCGCTATGAACTCCAGCACCTGGCGGTTCCAGACCTCCGGTTCCTCCCAGAAAGCGGCGTGTCCCGCTGCGGGCACCGTCGCCCACTCGCATCCCGGGATGTGGCTGGCCAGCAACCGCATCATGGCCGGCGGCGACAACAGGTCGGCATCGCCGGCCAGCATCAGGACCGGAATCTGCATCGTCTCTAAACGCGCGTAGGTCATGGGGTCCCGCAACGGCTGCGCTCCGGGTGTCCCCTCCTGACGGCTGTGGTGATCGATCTCCAGCCAGCGGGCGGCGCCCTCGGGGTTGATGCCCCGGTAAGACGGCCCCAGTTCCCGCAACTCCACCGGCAACGCCTGAATCTCCTGTGGGCGGAGCCGGTGCTGGACTTCTAGGTAGGACGCATCCTGAACGCCGCCGATGGTGTTGGCGGCCACCAGGCTGCGTACTTGCTGGGGGTGTAGCAAAGAGTAGTCTAATGCGCCGATTCCGCCAGCCGCGGTCGCTACTAGGTGGAAACGGTCCAAGCCCAGGTGGTCTACCAGGCCATGCAGATCATCGCTGGCGTAACCAGGCTGTTCCCCAGACTGATTCAGCCGGGAACGGCCCCAATGCCGACGGTCGTAGGCGATGCAGCGATAGCCTGCCGAGGTGAACACCGGCTCTTGATACACCCAGCATTCGCAGTTGCCCGAGGCGGCGTGCAGGAAGATAACCGGCGTACCGGCGCCGCCGGTGTCGGTGTACCACAGGTCAACGCCGGGAAGCTCCAAGTATGGCATAAAGTCATTCTAGTTCATTGAATCTGGGTGGCTATGGGGACCCTGAGTAACACCTGAGCTCGATCTTGATGCCCTCGGGGTCCCAGATCTTGAACTGCTGTCCCATCCCCTGGGCGCCCCAAGCTGGGTGCACGTCCCCGTCCATGTGGATGCCCTTGGACTTCAGTTCCTCATAAAGCTTGTTCATATCGGTTGGGCCGAGGACCAGGCAGAAGTGGTCCATGTTGGGCGTTACCGCATCCTCGGACTTGGTGGGCCTAATGTCGATGATAATCTCCTGGGAAACCCTGGCCGAAACGAAGCCAACCTTACCCTCGCGGAAGTCGTCCAGTCTCAGTATCTCCATGCCCAGCACGTCTCGATAGAAACTGATCGAGCCCTCTACGTCTCTGGTGTTGACCACCAAGTGATCCAATCCTACGACAGCCATTACATCCTCTCCTAGTTGTGACTTGCCAAGTGATGCCTTGGTGGCCACTCTAAGAAGCGGCCACGGCCTCCCGCACGGGGACATACCTGGATATGAATATCGCGATGGAGTCGGTAGTGGCTTTGTAGAAACGAGGTTCCCGGTCGAAGAAGTGGTCCTCCCCGGCAAAGAGATGTAAGTCCACGGGAACTCCGGCTTGTTCCAGCGCCTCGTACATCCGCATCGTGGTCGAGTGATGGACCCGAGTGTCGGAAGTACCGTGAAAGAACAGAGCCGGCGGATAGTCCTTGTTGGCGTAGGTGATCGCGTTTGCCGCGCGGACGAGATCGGCGCTAGGGTTCTTACCGAAAAGAGGCTTGAATGCGGGGTCTACCGCCCGTTCGGAAATGTCGGAGACTGGGGACATACCCACCACCGCGGCCACTTTGCTGCTCACGCCGGGGTTCCCGCCGTCTCCGTCGAATTCTTTTACGTGGCTGCTGCCCGCCGCGACCAATGCCAAGAGTCCGCCCGCCGACTTGCCGGCGACGACGATGAGGTCCGGGTCGATGCCCAGATCGGCGCTGTTGGCCCGCATCCAGCGAATCTCAGCTTTGACATCTTGGACTTGGGCCGGCCAGGGGGCTTCATCCATCACCCGGTACTCGGCGGTTACGCAAACGTAACCGTCGCTGGCCAATGCCAGGCCGTAGCGTTCCGCCAACGGCGTGCGGTCGGCGTTTCTGAAGCCGCCTCCAGGAAGAATCAGAATCCCGGGCACGGGACCAGACTGATTGGCTGGGCGGAGGATGTCTGCCTTCAGGTCCCGGTCTCCCCCTTTTGCAACGACTACACCTTCTTCGATTTTGATGTCGCTCATAGTAACCCCTTCACGGTGATTTCCTGACTGGGAACGAACTTTGAAGCAGGCTGCTGATTACGCCCCAAGTTACCACATCAAGGCGAATCTTGCACCAAGGTGACCTATCCCAGTTCGGCGATGGCCTCGATCTCCACATCCAGGCCAGGCTCGGCTAGCGCACTAATCTCAACCAGGGTGTTGGCCGGGTAAGCGCCCTGGAAAAATTCCGCGAATAGGTAATCCTGGGCGGAGGTGTTCTCGCGCCACTCGGAGATGCTGGTGACGTAAGTAGTTATCTTGACGATATCCCCGGGAGTGCCACCTTCGGCGGCTACAACACGCACGATCCGGTCCAGTGTGACTCGAAGTTGGGTCATCAAGTCTTTGCCTTGAGACGACGTGCCTCGGGCGGTGCAACCCGCGATGAATAGAAGATTTCCGGCGCGCACGGTTCTGCTATATGAGGTACCCGACGGTGCGATATCTGGGTGGTTATGTCGAATCTTTTCCATGATTGTCCTCCCACAATGATTGGTAGTATTACGTTGGATGATGGAATGATGATCCCGATCGCTAAGCCACGTTCCGCAAAAAAGCCAGTAGCATCTCCCGCATCTGAGCCTCGTGATAGGGAGCAAACTTGGCGAACTCCCGCAGGTTTCGGGCGGACTCTTCCCTAGCGTCGAACCGGTCCCCCATCAGTTCATAGTCTCCTGGGAACTCTTTGTTCCACACCTTCAGTTCTTCCAACGTAAGCTGGGGTTCGAACTGGAAGGCGTAGGAATCATGGTATCGAAAGGCCATGTTGATGCGTCGGTACGCGCCGTCCCGGCACAGCATATACCCTTCTGCCAGCTTGACCGCATCCTTGGGGATGGTAAAGCATTCGCCGTGCAGGGTGGGCGCCAAGGGCACGTCGATCTTGCCGAACACCGGATCAGCGGCGCCTTTCTCAGTGATTAACAGCCTGCTCAGTCCGAATTGATATCCGCCGGTGGCCTCCACCTTGCCACCCAGCGCCTTGGCCATGATCTGGGCGCCGAGACAGATACCCATCACCGGCTTCCCCGCAGCCATGGCGCTTCTTAAGTACTCACATTCTTCGCGCAGCGCCGGGTAGTCGTCGTTGGCTGACATGGGACCGCCTAGTGCGATGATTAGGCCGATGTCCTCCAAGGGAGGAGCTTGGAACGATCGGTACACGGGAGCATCTTTAAAAATGTTCAACTGCTCGAGTTGAAAGTTCTCAGATTGCAGAACCGATGTAAAGTTTGCGGCCAGAGTTTCGACCGGCGCGTGGCGGATCACCAGCGCCCGTTTCATCGGATTAGCACCTGAGTGATTCCAGCAGGGAGTTGCGCCAACGCCCTAACCTCCCTTGAATCGACGCCCGAAGCTTCCGGCCAGTTCCGAGTCGCCTTGGAAGGTCAATCGGCCCTGAGCCGTGGCGTCTTCCGGGCTGAGCCGGCCGTACATGACCAACACGTAAGTCTCTCCGTCGCATCGAAAGGTAACGTCGGCCCCTTGCTTGCCGGAGGGCTCAACGTGGGTACCCTGGGCGGCCATCACCACATCGTAGGCAGTCTCGAATGGCTCCATCACTTCGAACCGGTATCGAATTTCGCTTTGTATGTCGACGTCGGGGCGGAAGGCTCGGCGAACAGCCCGGTCCACTGTTTGCATCAGAACGCGGACGCTATCGTCAGAAAGGCGATAGCCGGCATCGAAGGTGGATCGAATATCCCAAGCATGCATGGTTAATTCGGCGATCCGCATGTCTAACAATGTTCGTACCGGTTCAGGTCCCGGAGGCCAATAACAGGGCTTCTCCCAGTCGTTCGGCCCGACGGTGTTAAACACCTGAACGGACTCATCAAGACGGGGAATGAAAGATTCCAGCAGATTCTCACCGTGTTCTTCCCGGTTCGACAATGCCCGCTGAAAGATGTCCTCGGCGAAGCGGTCCTCGTCGTGGTGTTCCACCAACGGTGCGCCTTCGGGAGGTGAGGCGTCATCCGCTAGTCCCCGGGCAACCCGAGACGCGAAGTTCTGCCCGTTCAGATGGCCGACCACGTCGGCCACCGTCCAACCCTCGCAGGCGCTAGGTTGATTCCAGGCTTCGGCGGGGAGGGAACTCAAGTAGGTCTTAAATGATTCCGCCTCTGCTTGCAGAATGTTGACTCGTTGCTCTGGTGTGACCATTGTCCTTCCCCTGATATCTGGAACGGATTGACGTCCGCAAATCCGATTTAAATCACGCCGCTTTCTTTCAGGCTGGCCAGGTCCGATTCGTCCAGTCCCAGAAGCTTGGAAAAAATCTCTTGATTGTGCATTCCCAAGGTTGGAGCGCCTGACATTTCCGGCAGAGGTCCGCCGGAAAAGATCACGGGGAAGCCCGAAGCAACTCCCTTTACCGGCTTGGGAAATCCGGCGTGGCGCAGGGGCACCAGACTGCCCCGGTCCCAGAAGTGCTGGTCGTTCATCACTTGTTCGGCGGTGCGTACCTGGGCGCAGGGCACATCATGGCTCTCAAGGCGATTCAGGGCTTCTTCCAACGTGAACTCTCCGATGATGGCTTGGATCTGCTGCCGCGCTTCCTCCACGTTGGCCGTGCGGGTGACATAACTTTCGAACCGGGGGTCCTCCAAGAATTGGGGTGCGTCCAACGCCCGGGCCAGTCTGGCCCACTGCTCGTCGCTGGTAACGGTAAGGGATACGTCGCCGTCGCTGGCGTGATACAGCCCGGTGGGGCCGTTACGGCTGATGTTGCCAGTGCGCAACGGCTGGCCGTACTCGATGTTTTCCTCCAGATTCTCCATGAACATGAGAGACACAAGAGTATCCATCATGGAAACGTCCAGGTATTGGCCTTGGCCGGTCCGGTCCTTCTCCCGGAGGGCGGCTAGGATGGAGTAGCAGGCGAACAGGGGTGTAACCAGGTCGCCGATGTAAAATCCGACTCTGGTGGGCGGTCCATCCGCGTCACCGTTGATGTCCATGAGGCCGCTCATCCCTTGAATCTGGGGGTCGTGGGCCGGTTTTTCGGCGTAGGGGCCGGTTTGTCCGTAGCCGGATATGGAGGCGTAGACAATGCCGGGGTTGTCCTGGGAAACTTCGTCATATCCCAGTCCCAAGCGCCGCATCGAGCCGGGAGCCAGGTTTTCCAGGACCACGTCGCAGGACCTGGCGAGTTCAAGAAACATCTCCTTGCCCTGGGGGTGCTTCAGATCCAGGGTGACGCTCTTGACTCCCTGGGCCCGTTTGAGAAAACGAGTCGAAAGGTCATTGCTGTTCTGGGGTTCGTCGTGCCAGCCGTTGGCCCCGGCAAAGGGACCGTTTCCCCGCACCGGGTCGCCCCTTCCGGGAATCTCCACCCTGATGACTTCGGCGCCCAACCGGGCCAGGTTCATGGCGCAAAACGGCCCCGCCAAGTAAACGGTGACGCTCAGGACCCTGATGCCCTCTAAAGGCTGCATATTTCTTCCTCGAAAAAGTGTGACGGCGGTTGACCCGAACCCGTGCGGGTGTAAACTAGGGCCGTGCAGGAGACCGGCCTAAATTCAGGAGAGCCGTTGTCTCATTCGCGCCCACGATATCACGTTGGCCACTGAGGAACAATTTATCGTTCCCACGTTTGGTCTGGAGAGAGCAACGCTATGGCAACATCACCAGGAGACATGGTAACCCCCGAAGAGTTCAAGCTTATGAGCGACCGGGCCGGGCTTGGCATGAGCCAGCAAGAGTTGGACGAGTTGAAACCTTTGTACGACATGTACTCCCATTACATTCAGCAACTGCACTCCATCGATCTGCAGGCTGAAGAGATTGGCTTGAATTTCCATCCCGAATGGCCGTCTGCTTGATTCGCCGGTTGGCTACTTGAATCCATCTTGAATGCCGAATATACCGAAAAGGGGAAGAGATGACGACCTCCCAAACTAATCTTTACCATCTGACCATCCGGGAAGCGGCCGGACTGCTGAAAAGCGGACAACTTTCACCGGTTGAGCTTACCCAGGCATTTCTCGACCGGATAGAAGCCACCGACGACCGGTTGCACTCGTACATCATTGTATTGAAAGAACAGGCCCTAGATGACGCTCGCCTTGCCGAAGCGGAGATACGCCGTGGCGACTACAAGGGGCCTTTGCACGGGATTCCATTCGCCCTGAAAGACCTCTACGACACCGCCGGGGTTACGACCACGGCCGGATCAAAGGTGTATATCGACCGGGTGCCCACGGAGGATGCCACGACCACGGCCCGTCTGAAAGCCGCCGGAGGCATTCTGTTGGGCAAATTGGCGATGCACGAGTTCGCTCTGGGCGGGCCCGACTTCACCACGCCCTTCCCTCCGGCCCGCAACCCCTGGAACCTGGACCATATTACCGGAGGCTCCAGTAGCGGCTCCGGGTCTGCCGTGGCTTCGGGCCAGGCAATGGCCGCGTTGGGATCATGCACTGGTGGGTCGATCCGTGGCCCAGCTTCCCTGTGCGGCATCGTTGGGCTTAAAGCAACTTATGGCCGGGTCAGCCGGGCGGGGGTGGTGACCCTGAGTTGGTCCCAAGACCATTGCGGTCCCATGACCTGGACGGTGGAAGATACGGCATACATGATGCAGGCGCTGGCGGGATACGATCCCAAGGACCCCACCACCAGCACTGCACCGGTGCCGGACTATTCGCTATCGCTAAGGGAAGACATCAAGGGACTAACCATCGGCGTTCCCCGCCACTTCTTCTTCGCTCCCCACGAGAACGTGAACCCGGAGGTCGTCGCCACGGTGGAAAATGGTTTGAAGGTGTTGGAGGGATTGGGGGCAAACTTGCAGGAAGTGACGATACCCAGTCTGGAATACGTTCGGGCGGCCAACTCAGTCATCATGCTCAGCGAGGCCTTCGCCTTTCACGAGAAGAATCTGCGGACACGGCCCCACGACTTCGGCGAAATGGTGCGCGCCCGATTCCGTATCGGCGGAATGTTCAGCGCCAGCGACTACGTTCAATCACAGCGGGTTCGAAAGCTGGTCAACCGGGAGTTCGCCGCAGTTTTACAGAAGGTGGACGTTCTAGTTACTCCCACCATGACCCAGCCGGCGGCGGCCTTCGAGGGCTACGATGCTACCAGCACGGTCAGGGGTCCCAGCTTTACCGCTCCCTTCAACCTGACGGGTCTCCCGGCCATCTCCGTCCCCTGCGGCTTCACAGCCTCTGGCCTACCCGTTGGGATGCAGATCGCCGGCAAACCCTTCGACGAGCCCGGAGTCATCCGCGCCGCCTACGCCTACCAGCAGGAAGCCCGGTGGTTCGAGCAGCGGCCATCTATCTAGATTTTGGTTCCACTCGGAACAACCCGGTAATCAGACACTGGAGGAAAGCATGAGATTCGCCGTGTTTGGTGCTGGCGGAATTGGAGGCTATCTAGGTGGCCGCCTTTCCCAAGCGGGAGAAGAGGTCGCCATCATTGCCCGCGGCGCCCACCTCGCAGCTATTAGGGACCAAGGGCTGAGGGTGGATAGCATCAAAGGCGACTTTGTGTTCAGTCCTTCAGTTGCCACCGACAACCCTGCGGACGTGGGGGCAGTGGACGTAGTCATATTGGGTGTGAAGGCGTGGCAATTAACTGAAGCAGCCGAAGCCATGCGCCCGATGATTGGCCCGGAGACCTGTGTACTTCCTATTCAGAACGGTGTTGAAGCTCCGTCGCAACTTTCGGCGGTGTTGGGTGAAGAGGCTGTACTGGGCGGGCTTGGTGGGATCGTAAGCTATACCGTGGGTCCGGGCCACATCCGGCACGCCGCGGTCGATCCGTTCGTGAGGTTTGGTGAGGTGGATAATCATGCCAGCCCACGCACGGAGCGGCTGCTCCAGGCGTTCGAGCGAGCGGGGGTAAAGGCGGATATTCGACCGAACATCTAGGCTGCGCTTTGGCAAAAAATGATGTTTATATGTGCGTTCAGTGGGGTAGGCGCGGTGACACGAGCCCCGGCTGGGGTTTGGCGCAGCCTTCCTGAAACCTGGGAAATGGCGAGGCATATTGTATATGAGACCGAGTCCGTGGCGCGGGCTCAAGGCATCGTTTTGACGGGAGATGAAGCCAAGACGGCAATAGCCCAGTTGGAATCAGTACAATCGAATGCCACGGTCTCCATGCAGCGTGACATCATGGAGGGACGCCCCTCCGAGTTGGAAGTCCAGAATGGCGCGGTGGTACGACTTGGCCGAGAGGTGGGCGTTCCCACGCCGGTTAATACCTTCATTTATTACAGCTTACTACCTCAGGAAATGAAAGCGAGGGGACAGTTGGAGTCCCCTTTCTGAGGGCGAAATCCCAGCAACGGGGAAGGAAATTGGAGCGGGGAAGGATGGCCCCCTAGAAGCTGGGCAGCGGGGGCGTGGGCTGTTTTAGTACCCGGGGGACCTTGGCGGGGGGTGGGGAGTTGCGGCTGCGGACGACCCTTATCTCGCCATCTATTATTACCACTCCGATTCCGGGAACGTCGCCGTTCTCCATGGCGGAAAACAGGTCGCTACGGGTCGAGCCGTTGGGAGCGTCGGCGATAATCAGGTCGGCGTCTTTGCCTGGTGCGATGATTCCCGAGTTCAATTCCCAGGCCTTAGAGTTGTTGCCGGTGGCCAAACACAATGCCGTAGGGGCCGGGATGCCTCCCAAAGATGACAGCTCGGTGACCGTTTTTATTACCCCAAGTGGCATCATGCCCGTGCCTGTTGGCGTGTCGCTGCCGACTACTACCCGTTCCATCGCCTCGTGTTCTTGCGCCAAGCCCAAGATGAAGAGGGATGAGCGAAGGTTTCCCGCCTGTACCAGTTGCAGATAGAGGCCGGTCTCCGCCACCAAGCGGCGCAGTCCGTCATTGTCCAGAGAAGTCGGCCCACCATTGACGTGCCCGCATATGTCGGGTTTGAGGCGCAGCAGATGCTCCGCCGAGATGGCGGTGCTGCCGGGAATGGAGCTGCCCCCGCTATGGCACATCACTTTAAAGCCGTTTTTCTGGGCCCACCTGATCTGAGGTTCGCCGTCGTAGGGGTCCCGGTAGTTACCGAAGCCGAATTTAGCCAGCCAGATCCCTTCCGACGCTAACTCTTCAAAGTCTTTTTCTTGTAGCGTCGGCTCCAGCACCACCGCTCCGGCGTGGACCTTGGCCCCGTTAGGCCGAAAGGCGTTATAGGACCGTTGGGCGATGATGGCCAAGGCTTTCACTCCCGCGGCGTCATTGGGCCGTCCCGGCATGTGAATCTCACCCGCCGAGATCATGCTGGTGACGCCGCCATGAGTGTAGCTGTCGATGAAGTCTACTACCTTCTGCCGGGGCTGGTACTCGCCGATGGCCACATGGAAATGGGAGTCGATCAGTCCGGGCAGGACGGTGGCGCCGGAAGCGTCGATGACGGTGTCGGAGGAGTTTGCGTTCAACTGGTCCGCCCCACCAATGGCGCTAATCTTCCCATCCTCCACCAGCACGCAATCACCGTCCAGGACCGGTTGGGCCAGATCCCCCGACGCTATGGCGCCGATGTTGATGACGGCCAAACTGGCCATAGGTTGAACCTCCGGTGGATCGGGTTACTTGCGGTAATAGCGGACTTCAAAAGTCGTGCAGCCAATGGGCGAGATGTAGGGGCCGTGGGGCATTTCGGGAGGGCGGCAAGCGTACATCCCGCCGGTGAAGGTGGTGCTGATCGATTTATCGTGTAGCTCGCCCTCTAGGATGAACACCTCTTCCCAGAAATCGTGGAAGATCACTTCGGAGGTCTCTACACCAGGAGGGAACTTGAGCATCCTGGTGGAGACTCCGGCCTCTTCGTCCCAGTTCAGGATCTTCTCAACCATTCCCTCGGCGGCCGCGCCGGAACCGGCCTCCACCGGGGTCCAAGAGACGGCGTCGTGGTTGAAAAACTCGTACTCGGCTTTAGGCAACGTGTCCTCCTTGTTTCTTGATGCTATTGGAAAACTGGTTTTGGCGGGATGTTGGGTCCTTCGACAAGCTCAGGACGAACGGCGATAGGTTCTCTGTCCGTTCGTGGTGAGCTTGTCGAACCACCCTTTGAAGTGACATCTACCCGATCGGCGGACGCCGGTTGTGCCAATCGGTGTTTTGCTCATAAGCGTAGGCCACATTGAGAACGGTCTGCTCTGCGAAAGGTTTGCCGCCGATCTGCAGGCCGATGGGAAGATTTTCCGACGTGAAGCCGCAGTTGATACTCACCGCCGGGGAGCTAGCCAGGCTGAAAGTCGTGGTCATGCCGGCACGGTTCCGGTTGGTTTTCTCGATGGAATCGATGACCGGGTCCGGCTCGACCTTGGGCGCGGCGACACCCATCGTCGGCATCAGCAGTACGTCCACTCCGTTCAGCGCTTCCAGTACATGCTCGCGCAGCAACGCCCGTAGCTTCAGCCCTTTGTAGTAGGCCAGCGCCGGCGTGATGCTCCAGGTGAGGTAGGCGATCCGGTTGTCGTGTTCGATCTCCTGTAAACGGTTACGGATCAGGTCCCGGTAGTTGGTCGGGGCCTCCACCCTTAGAATCGTGGAGATCGTGTTGGAGTGGCTGGCCAAAGGTATGGAAACCTCTTCCACCTCCGCGCCCAACTCCGCCAGAGAATTGGCCGCGCGAGAAACGGCGTCCCTAACCTCGGGGTCCACCATGTCCGTGTGCAGCAACTCCTTCAATATGCCTATCTTGGTGCCCCGAACGTCGGCGTTCAACGCGCCACGGTAATCGGGCACCGGCACGTCCCAGGTATAGGAGTCGTTCGGGTCGCGGCCGGCGATTGCCTGAAGGGTCAATGCGCAGTCTTCCACGGTGCGAGAGATGGGGCCGACGGTATCCATGGACCACATTCCCGGCCTCAATCCATAGCGGCTGACCCGGCCCCAGGTGGGGCGGAGGCCGACCAAGCCGCACCAGGCGGCGGGGCCACGTACCGACCCCCCGGTATCTTCGCCCAGGGATGTGGCGCACATGAAGGCGGCCGTGGCGCCCCCGGAGCCGCTGCTGGAGCCGCCGGTAAACCGGCTCGGGTCCCAGGGATTGCGGGCTGTGTCGAAGGCGTGGGACAGGCTGGTGGTGCCGAACTCGGTCATGTTGAGCTTGCCCAGCAGAATCGCGCCCGCCGATTTCAGGTTGGCCATTACCGTGGCGTCTTCGCCGGGTACAAAGTCCTTGAATATTGGTGTGCCGGTGGTGGTGCGGATCCCCGCGGTGTTGATCTGATCCTTGACCGCCACCGGAATGCCGTGCATGGGGCCCCTATACTCGGCCCGGTCCAAAGCCTGCTCCGATTCCCGGGCGGCCTGTAACGCTTCTTCGCGGCAGACGGTTAGGTAGGCGTACAACGTGCCGTTCAGGCTGTCGATGCGGTCCAGGTAAGCTTCCACCGCCTCCACTGGTGATACCGTCCGATTCTTGATAAGCTCGGAGAGTTGAGCCACGGTTAGAAATGGAATGTCCGCTTTATCCATGGAAAGCCTCTTGACGAAGAGTTTCGGAACATCGCACAGTATGCGCCTGGGGAACTTTTGGCGCAAGACGGTGGCCGTGAACTCACCGCAGAGACGCAGAGAGCACAGAGAAATTAGACAAAAACGATAACTCGGCGACCTCTGCGTCTCTGCGGTGAGTTCAACCTCAAAAAGCAAGGAGTTTGTGATGAAAGTCGGCGTGAACCTTATTAACTTTGGGCCGGGCGCCAGCCCCGATTCCATCAAGCGCTGGGCGCAGCTCACTGAATCATTGGGCTACCATCTGCTGATGACGTCGGACCATATCGGCATCACGCCGGACGTTCAGGGGCGGTATCCGGCCCCATTTTACGAACCGGTGTCCACCCTGGCCTGGCTGGCCGGCATCACCACGACCATCGAGATTGGGACGACGGTCTTGATCGTGCCCTACCGCAGCGCGTTGGAGATCGCCAAGGCATTCGCCAACATCGATCAGTTCAGTGGCGGGCGGGTGATTCTGGGCGTGGGTATCGGCTGGGCACAAGAAGAGTTCGCAGGCTTGGGAGTGGAATACAAGAGAAGAGGGGCTATCACCAACGAATACCTGGAAGCTATCAAGCTCCTGTGGACTCAAGACCTGGCTTCGTACGAAGGCCGGTACGTGTCGTTCAAGGACGTGGACACCGCCCCCCGGCCACTGCGGTCCCCACATATTCCGATCTGGGTGGGCGGTCCCAGCGACGCAGCCCTGCGCCGGGCCGTCCGGTACGGCGATGCCTGGCATCCCATCCGAATGCGCATGGACTGGTTCAAGAACACGGGCATTCCCCGCCTTCAAGAGATCGCGGCCGAGGAGGGGCGTCCGGTGCCCGCGCTGTGCCCAAGAGTCAAACTGCACGTGACCGGTTCACCGATGCCTGAAGAGGAACGGGTGGTGGGCGAGGGTACCCTTGACCAGATACACCGCGACATGGCGGAATTGGAAAGTATCGGCTGCGAATACGTTCTGCTGGACACCTACCTGGACGACCCCGAGGCGTTAAGAAAACCCGAGGACGCCTGGAAACTCTATGCGGATATGGCGAAGAAGGTCCTGGACCTGGGAAACCAAACCGTCCGCTGAACGTTGGTTGGGCTTGCGGCTCATATGAGATTCATTCGGTGGAGATGATATAGGGATTGCCCTGTGGCGGGCCGGTGACGACCTCTCCTACAACCCATTAAGGTCCTGGACAACTGGGAGGCAGGTGCCGAAGCAGGTACTCTCCCAAATGGGGGGATACGTTATAGTCCCACCGCCCATGCGTACCTTTTCTCCGACGCGTGCCACCACCTGGCCGGCTTCGTCCGGAGTGGGTGCTTCGACAGGCTCATCACGAACGGGGGGAACGAACCTCACCTAACGGAGTGGGTGGTTCGACAAGCTCACCACGAACGGGAAGGGCTCACCACGAACGGATGGGGTGGACCTCCTCCGTTCGTACTGAGCTTGTCCAAGGACGGTCATCGTTGCCGATACGGTTTGAGTTTGTTACCTAGCTCGGCGTTACAAAGGGAAGATTCTCTTCTTTCCAGGAATTGAATCCAGGGGCCATGTAGACCACGTTCGTGTAGCCCATGGCCTTCATTGTCTGCCCTGCCAGGGCAGCTCGCGCGGTGCCCATTCAATGGGTTACGATCAGAGCGTCCTTGTCTGGGACCAATTCTTCTAATCTGCTTTCTATGCGTCCTCTGGATAGCAGCACCGCGCCCTCGATAACTCCCTGTTCCCATTCGTCCGGCTCACGAACGTCCAGGATCACGATCGACTCTCCGGCTTCCTTCTTTTCGTGGACCTCCTTGGCCGACAGTGAGGCTACAGCCATCTCGGCGATCTCCACCATTTTGCGTCCAATGTTTTCCATCTACACTCTCCCTTGGCGAGATTTTGGCGTTTGAGTTATCTGAAACAGATTGGACATTGTTAATGCGATTACGCATGGGGACCGGCAAGAGAATATGGCCGCAAACCCCCGATTGTCAATCGTGGAGCACCGCCCGCCCTTGGCGCTCAGATGGACTGGGCGGCACAGGAATGGTCACTCGGCGTAAGCCAACTGCAGCTCCGCCGGCATCTCGGCCCGCAGCCCGCGCAGCCTGGAACTGAATAAGAAGATGGATATCGCCACCAGGATAATCAGGGTTGCTCCCACGGTCACTGCCACCGGAGCGCCAAAATACTGGGCGATGAATCCGCCCTGGACCATCCCAAAAGGACCCAAGCTCCACGTGATGGCGTAGACACCCATCACCCGGCCTCTTAGCCGGTCCGGCACCAGGTGTTGGATGGTGCTCATCCCGCCTACCAAGTAGATTGAGTTGGTGATTCCCACGATGAATAGCATGCCCATGCTTGTCAAATACCAACCCTGGGAGGCGGCCGCGGCGAACAACAATAACGCCAGTCCGTACGCCATTGCCCCGCCTAGTATCGCCAGTCCTTTGGGGTGACGCCCTCGAAGATTGGCGACGGTAATCGTGCCCAGGATTGCCCCTGCGCCCGAAGCGCCCAGTAATATGCCAATCTTGTCGGCCCCCACTCCCAGCACCTCCTTGGCAAAAGACGGCATGAGGTGAACGAAGGTCATACCGAACATGCTGTTGCAAAATGTCAGGAGCATGATGAGGGAAAAAATCTCGTGCTTTCTCACGTAGCGCAAACCCTCTAACGCCTGTTGCAATACACGTCCCGTGGCCGGCGGCCGGGGCCTAAGTCTGAGGAATGCCGTCACCGTCCCCATGATGTAAAAGGTCCCGGCGCTGAACAACATGGAGGCTTCGATACTCAATTGCTCTATAAGGATTCCTGCCAGTGTGGGCCCCAACACCCGAACGCCGTTCCAAACCAACTCGGACATAGTCACGGCACTGACGATGTGTTCCCGCTCCACCAGCCGGGGAAATACGGCGGCCCGGCTTGGTTGATCGAAGGCTTGCAATGCGCCGATGGCAACGGCAGCCGCCAGCAGGTGCCACACCTCGACCCGTTCCGTCATTACCAACATAGCCAGGCCCACCACCACCGTTGCCGAGATGGACTGGGCCATGGCGACCAAAAACTTGGGTTCCAGACGGTCGGCCAGGGTACCGCCGACTACGTTGAGGGTCATGGCGGGGACGGCGATGGCGATTCCCAAGAACGCCAGGTCCCGCTCCTCCCCGGTCAGTTGGAACATCAGCCAACCCAGGGTGAAGCTGAGTAACATCTGGTGTCCCGTCACTCCGGCTAGGAGGCCTAACCAGTAAAATCGGAAATGGCCGTACCTCATCGAAGAGGGTAGGATGCGGTTTAGACCTCGAACTGCCGATGTGTTTAACTCCGGTGCGTTCGATTCCATGGGGCTAGTCTCTCACCCCCATCGGCTTTCCGGCAACCCGGCCTAGCCGGATTTCCTTGACCCCACAGCGGCACTATGCTTTATACTGAGGCCATTGCGGGGCGGCTCCCCGATCTCGTCTGGACTAGGAGACGTTTTATGCTGAGTAGAGAGCAGAACGACCTGTTGACCGGAATCGGTCCGGGCACTCCGATGGGTGACACCCTGAGACGATACTGGATCCCGGCATTGTTGTCCTTCGAGATTCCGGAACCTGATTGCCCGCCGGTCAGGGTCAAGCTCATGGGTGAAGAACTGCTCGCGTTCCGGGACACCAATGGACGTATCGGCCTGATCGCCGAATTCTGCGCCCACCGGCTTGCCTCTTTGTGGTTCGGACGTAATGAGGAGTGCGGGCTGCGCTGCGTGTATCACGGCTGGAAGTACGACGTTGATGGAAATTGTGTCGACCAGATGAACGAGCCGAACCAGTTCGCGGATAAAGTCAAGCTCACCGCCTATCCGACGGTGGAGATGGGCGACGTGATCTGGGCTTACATGGGGCCGGTTGAGAAGATGCCCGCGCCGCCTAAGTTCGAGTGGACTCAGGTACCCGAGAGCCACCGGTACATGAGCAAGGTGGTGCAAGAGTGCAACTGGCTACAAGCACTGGAAGGGGGTATCGACACATCCCACGCCCCAATACTACACCGACGGACTACCACTGAAACCAACGAGCCGGGGATCCCGATCGATTCCCCCTTTGTCCAGGGCGCGGCCCCTGCTCTGGAGGTGGACGTTACCGACTACGGCTACCGTTACTACGGCATCCGGCCCCTGGGTGACGAAGGCAATTATGTGCGTGCTTATCACTTCGTGATGCCCTTCACCCAGATCCGCCCCAGCGGCAGCAAAAAGCCCTTGGTCGACGGCCATTTCTGGATCCCCATCGACGACCATAACGTCATGGTTTACAACTGGGGCTATAGCTGGGGCGAAGACCCGCTGCTACCGGAAGAGGGTCTCAACCGGGGTTCGGGCAACAACTTCGGATCCGACATCGACGTTGAAAACGGCTTCCGTTCCGTCAAAAATCGTTCCAACGACTACATGATCAACCGCCAGGTCCAGAAGGACGAGACCTTCACCGGCATTACCGGCGTCAACATTCAGGACCGCGCCATCCAAGAAAGCATGGGCCGTATCGTGGACCGTACCAAGGAATTTCTTGGGCCTTCCGACATGGCCATCGTCGCCACCCGAAAAATGCTGGAAGAAGCAGTGAACACGGTGATGGACGGGGGCGACCCTCCGGGTGTGGCGCCGACTTACTACAACGTCCGGTCGGCGGAGGACGTGATTCCTTTCGACTTGGACTGGCGCGAAGCCTTGATGGGCCGCATGTACCCGGAGACCCCGGCGGCAACGATCAAATAAAGCTACAGTTCCGCCAAAACCCGGAGGTCCCATGGAGTTCGGACTTTTCCTTGAGTTCCCAGCGCCTGACGGCTACACCGATCAAGAGTCGTTTGCCCAAGGCTTCACCATGGTGGACGAGGCGGAGAGCATGGGCGTGGACTCGGTTTGGTTGGCCGAATACCATTTCTCCCCGTTCAGCGTCCTGTCCGCTCCCCTCACCGTAGCAACCGCCGTTGCCGCGCGCACCAAGCGAATCAGGCTGGGTTTCGGCGTGCTGCTTCTTCCGCTGAACAATCCGATCAGGATCGCCGAGGAGGCAGCCACCCTGGACCACATCAGCCAAGGTAGGCTGGAATTGGGGATAGGCCGGGGCACTTTCCCCGACCATCATGACGCGTTCAACTCGCCTTTCCCAGAAAGCCGGGGCAGGTTCGAAGAGTATCTGGAGATCATCCTGAAGGCTTGGACCACCGAGGAGTTCTCCTTCGAAGGTGAACACTACCAGTGTCACAATCTGAAAGTCCGTCCCAAACCGTTTCAAGACCCCCATCCGCCCATAAGGGTGGGGATCACTTCCGCGGAGACCTTTCCCATCATCGGGCGTATGGGATATCCGATCTTCATCAACCCCTCCCGGGTCTTTTCCCTGGCTGAATTGGCGCCCAACATACAGAACTACCGGGAAGCCTGGAAGCAAGCGGGACATCCAGGGAAAGGCAACGTGGGGTTGCGGGTGCCTGTCTACGCGGCAGAGAAGGCTGAGGACGCATACGAACAGCCCATGGAGAGCGCCATGGCCTCGGTGTATAACCTGGGCCAGCGTGTAGCCGGCAGCGCCTCACGGGAGGGCACCAGCGGGAACTGGGAGGCGCAGGCGGAACAAATCCAGGGAATGACTTACGACGACTGGTTGCGGGACAAGGTGGTGTACGGCACTCCTGAGGCTATCGTCGACCGGTTGGGGCAACTGATTGAAGACCTCCAGTTGGACCAGATAATCTACGAGATTAATTTCGGCCGCCAAATACGGTACGAGTTACAGATGAACAACCTGCGGCTGATGAACGAACGGGTGATTCCTTATCTGAGGTAGCCATCTTGGTGTGTCCGGTGTCTACAAGTATCGAGTTGGTAGGGTTTAGGGGCACGGCTAGCCGTGCCCCTACAAGTTATTGAGCCAGGTAGATGTTGGAAGGCCGCCCGCTGGTCGTGATACCATTGGCGGACTCAGATAGTCATAAGGGAGCTAAGATGGGAGTAATAAAGATTACAGGTGTTACCCATTGGTCCATTCCCGTCAACGATTTGGCGGAGTCGGAAAGGTTCTACGGCGAACTCCTCGGCTTGACCGCCAAGGGCCGGTTGGGCAATTCAATGATGTCCTGCTTCAACGTCGGCGACCATAACATCCTGTTGTGCGAGCGGGAAGAGCCGGTGCACGACATGGCGGAAGTTGAGAAAAAGGTTCACCATTCGTTCACGGTGAGCCCGGAAACATTGGATCAGGCCTTCAAGGTATTTCAGGCAAATCAAGTTGAAGTGGCCTACCTGACCTACCGTGCCGAGGGTGTATTTACCGGTAGAGAGTTGTACTTCTTCGACCCCAGCGGGAATAGGCTTGAGCTAAGGGACCCCACTTGGAAAAAGGGGATGCCTGAGCCCACGTACGAGGAAATCGTCAACTCGTAAGAGCCGTGTCCTCCGGGATTCTTACGAGTAGGCACTGCGAGGGCCTCTCACGCCACTTTTGTCATTCTGATCCTTCGGCTTAAGGAGACGAACCTGTCTCCCGCGTTGAGATACTTCGTCGCTACGCTCCTCAGAATGACGTTGTACTTTGACAGATAATCAACCCGCTCTACGGAGGCGATGCCAATGTCCTCGGAAGCCTTGCGCCACGTGTGGCTCTTTGAAGGTTTGGACGATGACCAACTCGATGCCCTTTCGGCGTTCACGTTCAATAAGAGCTTCAAAATACCTATGCCCCAGCTATATAACGCCGGTGCGCTGGAGGTCTGGCCGGTGTAAAATCATGGGCTAATAGGACTTCTGAATCACCATGTCGATGAGGAAGTAAATAGGGGAAACGCCGGTTTGAAGCTGAGCATCCTGGATCAAAGCCCGGTGAACGGTGTCGAAACCGCCACCGAAGCCTTTCAACACACCATCGAGCTGGCTCAGAAGGCGGAGGGATGGGGGTATCAACGTTTCTGGGTCGCCGAGCATCACGGCTCCAGCCGGGTGATGGGGTCTTCCCCTGAAGTGCTGATCTCCCATCTCCTGGCCAAAACCTCGCGTATCCGGGTCGGTTCCGGCGGCGTGATGCTACAGCATTACAGCCCGTATAAGGTGGCGGAGAACTTCAACGTTCTGGCATCCCTCGCTCCGGGGAGGGTGGACCTGGGGATCGGCGGGGGGCCAGGTGGCATGCCCCGGTCGACCCAGGCTTTGCGGCAGGACACTGCGCCGGAATCAATACCGGTGGCGGAAAAATTAGCGGAGCTGATTCAATTCCTCCACAACCAATTGGAGGAGGGCAACGCTCTTTACGGATTGCGCGCCAGCCCAGCGCCGTCCCAACCTGCCGACGTCTACCTTCTTGGCACTACCCCTTCCAGTGCGGAAACCGCGGCAAAGCTGGGTTTGCCTTACGTGTACGCGTTGTTCCTTAACAACGATGACGTCATGATGACCGAGGCCGTTGAAACATACCGGAATCAGTTCGACATCACCAACGGCGCCCGGCCACAGACTATGCTGGCTTTACCGGTGATCGCGGCCGACTCTGATGAAGAAGCCCAAGAGTACGCTTCGCAGATAAAGCTGGTCCGGATCTACGTGGAAAATGGCAGGACGCTGACCGTGTTTTCTCTGGATGCGGCCGAAGAATACAGCAGGCAGTCCGAGGAACGGTGCACCTTCGAGGTTCAAGAGGCCAATGTGATATACGGTTCTCCAGACACTGTCGGAGAGAAATTGGCCGATATTCAGCGTCGATACCAAGTTGACGAATTAATCATCCAAACGGTCATCCCCGACTTTAAGAAAAGACTCCACTCCTATGAA
>Ga0208113_1000422_pt1 | contig 21374 bp, 23 predicted proteins | sample Knorr_S7_td_NADW_FD_185598 | JGI IMG/M metagenome (GOLD analysis project Ga0208113, IMG submission 185598) | Marine microbial communities from Southern Atlantic Ocean transect - Knorr_S7_td_NADW_ad_2505m_LV_A (SPAdes) (version 2) | ecosystem: Environmental > Aquatic > Marine > Oceanic | place...
CGTCATGGGGATTCTTCACTGCCCTGAATACGTCTATATTCAGAATTAGTATCGTTAACCATTACGGGTAAGAATATTTAGGTGCCAATTTGACCCCCTATCGCGCTTGGAAAGAGAGCGTTTTAGCCTTTAAAATTACTGGTTAAGAAAATATACCGACTGGCAATAAAATTTGGATGGTTCAGGTAACGAGGAGAGAGGAAAGAAAACAAAGGAAAACAATTGGATGAAAGAGTCCTCCAAGGGCAAAAACAAAGACAGAAAAATCCAACTCATAAAACGCCGGATCAAAAACAGGACGTTCCAAAAAGAATCGATATATCGCTGCTTTTACGGGAAATTAGATACCAGCCGGACAATAAGAAACGCCAATGACAAGATGTGGGACGTGATCCTGTTTATCACCTTGAATAACTATTCCTCCATACCCGTCACCTCGTCGGACGTCTATCTGGGCACCGGGCTGCCCAAGCGCACGGTGATCTGGGTCCTCGAAAAGCTGGAAAACCTCAACGTCATCGAACGAACCACCGACCTCAGAGACGTCCGGGTGACGCGGATCGAGCTCAGCGACTGTTTCGCCGCCGAAATCGACAACCATTTCCAGGATTGCCTCAACAAAGGCATTTGAGCCCCCGGCTTGCCGCCGGGGCGAAGCCGTGATCCGTTTTTAAGTCCTCAATGCCCGGGTATCGTCCAGCAGCGGCGTCGCCCGGACCCACCATTGGGGACGGTTTTGGCTCATTATCGCCGCCGCGCGCGCCGCGCCGCCGGCGTCGTCGAACAGCCCGAAACAGGTGGCACCGCTTCCCGACATCCGCGCCAACAGGCATTCGTCGGCCGCTTCCAGCACCTTCAGGGCGTCGCCGATCGCCGGTTGGAGGCCGATCGCCGCGGCGGTCAAATCGTTGCCGCGCCCAGCCAGGATGTAAGCCAGGGCCTGGGCGGACTCAGGCGCGTCGTCGAAGCGGGCGGGTTCGGAGAATCCGCCCTCGCGGGCGGCGAAGACCTCGGGCGTCGACAGGGAGACGCCGGGATGGACGAGGACCAGCCACGCCGGCGGCAGGGCCGGCGAGCGGGCGATTTCCTCGCCGATGCCGCCGATGAAGGCGGCGCTTCCGAACAAGCACACCGGCACGTCGGCGCCCAGGTCCAGGGCCAGCTTTTCCATATCCGGCCCGCCCACTCCCCCGCCCCCCCTGGCGACGCCCCAAAGTTCTGACAGGCCCGTCAGCGCCGCCGCCGCGTCGGCCGACCCGCCGCCGATGCCCGACGCCACCGGGAGGCGCTTGTCGAGCCGGATGTCGGCCCCGGCTTCGGTCCCGGCGGAGTCGGCGAGCCGCCGGGCGGCCTTGAGGACTAGGTTGTCGGTTTGCGTTCCCTTCAGGTCGTCCCCGAAGGGGCCCTCGATGGTCAGGTTCAGCCCGTCCGCCGGCGCTACCAAGACCCGGTCATGGATTCCGGCGAAAGCGATCAGGCTGTCCAGCAAGTGATAACCGTCGGACCGCTTGCCGGTGAGGTGAAGATAAAGGTTGATCTTGGCCGGCGCCGGAATGCTTAAGCGCGCCGGATCAGCCATCATTGGGAGTTTTCTTGGCGGTTTCCGTGTCTTCGGCCAAACCCTGTTTGAGCTTCAGGCGGAGCTTGGCGCTCAGTTCGTCTTTCGGGTCCAGCGACAGCGCGCGGCGCCATTGAAAGTCGGCCTCGCGCTGACGCCCGACCCGCCAATAGGCGTCGCCCAGATGATCGTTGATGATCGGGTCCTGGGGCCGGAGCTCGACGGCCCGTTCAAGTTGGCGGACGGCGTTGTCGAAGTTGCCGAGCTTGTAATGTCCCCAGCCCAGGCTGTCGATGATATAGCCGTCGTTGGGACGCAGGTTGGCCGCCTTGCGGATCATTTCCAGGGCGCGGTCGATATGGGTTCCCTTTTCGATCCAGGAATAGCCGAGGTAGTTGAGCACGTAAGGCTGTTCCGGCTTGAAATCCAACGCGTTTAGGAAATCGGCCTCGGCCCGGGACCACTGCTTCGCTCTCTCAAGGGAAATGCCGCGCGCATAGAGCAAGGACCAATGCCGGGATTCGAGGGTTTTGATGCGTTTGAAGGCGCGGTCGTAGTTGTCGATGGATTCGGCGAACCGGTCGTGGTTGCGCTGGATGTCACCCAGGCTGATCAACGGGCCGGGGTCTTCGGGGTGGTCAGCGGCCATGCGGTTAAGGTGTTTGACGGCTTCGTCGGTGCGTTCCAGGCGGTCGAGGATCGAGGCGATCCGGAGCCGCGCCGACCAGGAAAACGCCGAACGGCGGTCGATGGCCGAATAAAGCTCCAGGGACGGCTCCAGGCGGTCGCTGGCTTCAAGGATATCGCCCAGCAGAATCTGCATCACCGGAAACCGGGGCTTCAGGTAAAGCGCCAGCTTGCCCAAAACCAGGGCCGTTTCCTGGGCGTTCTGCTGGCGCAGCGAACTAGCGATGCCGAACAGCGCCTCCGCCGCCCCGTCCGCCACCGAGAACACCTTGAGCGGCGGCTTGGCGCCCGCCTTCAGGCGCGCCAGGGCGACGTCAAGAAGCCGTGATCCTGGCTGCTCCTTGAGGTAGCGGTCATAGAGCAAGCGCGCCTTTTCCGCTTGCCCGGTGCGTTCGTAAAGTGAACCCAGGAGCTGCACCACCCGAAGCGACAGGCTGTTCTGGCTCTCGCTGAGGACGAGGAAATGCTTCTCCGCCTCGTCGTGGCGCCCCAGCATCTTGTTGATCAACGCCGCGTGCATGGCGAGAAGCGGCTTCACGGCCTTGTCCTGGGGCCCGTCGGTGAGCAATTTCAGCGCCGCGTCCATTTTTTTCTCACCGACCAGGCTCCACCCCCTGAGAACCGGCCCGAGGAACTTGCCGAGGCCTTTCCCGGGCAGGGCCTTGAGCCGCTTTTGGGCGGCCGCGAAACGGCCCCGCTTGATGTCATTGACGGCCAGAGTCAGTTGCGCCACCGGCGAATTGGGTTTGGCCTTCAACAGCCGCCGGGCCAATTCCACCGCTTCCTTCATGCGGCCCTCGACGGCCATCAGGATAAAAGTCCGGTGCAGAAGGTCGGGCTTCTCAGGGTCCTTTTTCAAGACCGCGCCGAGGAAATCCGCGGCCGCCGAAAGGTCTTTGCGGGCCTGGGCATGGCGACCGGCGAGGTAGTTGCCGCTCAGCGTCCGGCCCGGTTCCAGGCGGTCTTTGCCGGCCTCCGCCGGCAGCGGGGCGAACATTAGAGCGCCGGCGGCAACGGCCGCCGAAACCCCAAGGATTGATTTCCGGAATATGGAGTATTCTTTCATCACCGGCATTTTAGACAACGCAGCCGTTTAAGTCACAACTACATATTGGGATAATTGGGCCCGCCGCCGCCTTCGGGCACCACCCAGACGATGTTCTGGGTCGGGTCCTTGATATCGCAGGTCTTGCAGTGGACGCAGTTCTGGGCGTTGATTTGCAGGCGCTTTCCGCTTTCGCCCCCGGCTTCGTCCCCGGCGTCATCATCGACGAATTCATAGACCCCGGCGGGGCAGAACCGCGCCTCCGGCCCGTCATAGAGGGCCAGGTTGACGCTTGTGGGTACGGTGTCGTCCTTGAGGGTCAGATGGTTTGGTTGGTTTTCCTCGTGGTTGGTGTTGGACAGAAACACCGACGACAACTTGTCGAAGGTGATCTCGCCGTCCGGTTTCGGATAATCGATCTTTCGGCATTGGTCGGCCTTCCTGAGCGCCAAATGGTCCGGGTGGTGGCCGAAGGTCCACGGAACCAGGAAGCCAAGGCCCAAATTGTTGAGCCACATATCGATGCCGGAATAGAGTGTGCCCAGCTTGACCCCGAACTTGGCCAACGCCGGGCGGGCGTTGCGGACGCGGTGCAGGTCCTTGTAGGCCCAGGATTTCCTGAAGGCCCGCACGTAGTCCGCCAGCTCGTCGCCGCCGTCGCCGCCGTCACGAATCGCCTGATAAGCGGCCTCGGCCGCCAACATCCCCGTTTTCATGGCGTTGTGGGTGCCTTTGATGCGGGGCACGTTGACTAACCCGGCCGAACACCCGATCAGGGCGCCGCCGGGAAACACCAGCTTCGGAATCGATTGCAGGCCGCCTTCGTTGATCGCCCGGGCGCCGTAGGCGACCCGGCGTCCGCCTTCCAGCAACGGCCTGACGGCGGGATGGGTCTTGAACCGCTGCATTTCATCGAACGGCGACAGGTAGGGGTTTTGGTAATCGAGTGCGACGACGAACCCGATGGCGACCTGGCCCCCTTCCTGATGATAGATGAAACCGCCGCCGGCCGTATCGGTCAGCGGCCAGCCCAGGCTGTGGATGACGGTGCCGTGTTTGTGCTTCTGCGGATCGACGTCCCATAATTCCTTGATGCCGATGCCGTAGGTCTGGGGCTCGACGCCGTCGTCCAGGTTGAACCGCGCCATGACCTGGCGGCTCAGCGACCCGCGCACCCCTTCGGCGAGGAAAGTATATTTGGCGTGCAGTTCGACGCCCGGCTGATGATTGGGGCCGGGGGTGCCGTCCTTGTTCACGCCTAAGTTGCCGGTGGCGATGCCCTTGACGGCGCCGTCGTCGCGGTAGAGAACCTCGGCCGCCGCGAACCCGGGGTAGATCTCGACGCCCAGTTCTTCCGCCTGCCGGCCAAGCCAGCGGCAAAGGTTGCCCAAGCTGAGGGTATAACAGCCCTCGTTGCCCATCAGCGGCGGCAGCAGGAAATGCGGTATCGACCACTTATCCGTTGCCGACAATATCCAAAAGTGGTTTTCGGTCACCGGCGTGGTCAGCGGCGCGCCCCGGTCCTTCCAGTCGGGAATCAACTCGTCCAGGGCCCGGGTGTCGATGACCGCGCCGGAAAGGATGTGGGCGCCGATTTCGGACCCCTTCTCGACGACGCAGACGGTTAAGTCCCGGGACCCCTCGGCCGCCAGTTGCCTGAGCCTGATCGCCGCCGACAGCCCCGCCGGCCCGGCGCCGACGATGACCACGTCGAAGTCCATGGATTCCCGCTCTTGGGCCGGCTGCGGGGCCGGCTGCATCGTCGGGGCTTCGGAGTCTGGAATCATGATCGTGTTCTGGCCCAGGGTGAACAAGGGGGTGAACGGGCCGCCTTATACCATATCAGCGTCCGGTTGGGGATGTCCTGGTGTCGCCGGCATGGTATATTCGGTCATGGCCCCGCCCCATTCCATGAGCGCTCAAGAACTGCTACGCTGGTATATAGACGCCGGTGTCGACGAAACCATCGCCGACGGGCCGGTCAACCGGTTCCAGGAAAAACCGAAAGCCGCCAACCCGGCCCCCCTCGATTTGGGTGGGAATAAAAAGGACTTGGCCGACGCGACGGCTCCGCCCCCGTCATCGTCCCCGTCACTGCCGGAGGCGTCCCCGGAAATGTCCCTTTTGCCGCCGCAAGGCGGCGCCAACGGCGAGGTGACGGCGGCCGTGCATCTGGCCCAGTCGGCCGAATCGGTCGACGAGCTGCGCCGGGCCCTGGAAACTTTCGACGGCTGCGGGCTCAAGAAGACGGCGACCAAACTGGTCTTTACCGACGGCAACCCGGAAGCCCCGATCCTGTTCGTCGGCGAAGGCCCGGGGGCGGAAGAGGACCGCCAGGGCCTGCCCTTCGTCGGCCCTTCGGGAAAGCTTCTGGACAAGATGCTGGCCTCTATCGGTCTCGATAGGACCGGGGTGCTGATCTCCAACACCGTGTTCTGGCGGCCGCCCGGCAACCGCACCCCGACGCCGCAGGAAACGGCGGTCTGCATGCCGTTCCTGGAACGCCTCATCGAACTGGTGGACCCCAAGATCCTGGTTGCGCTCGGCGGCCCGGCGGCCAAATCGCTGCTCGCCGAGACCACGAGCGTTGGCCGGCTGAGGGGAAAATGGTTCTCCTATTCGACGCCCGGCCTGGCGCGGCCGATCGATGCGACGGCGCTTTACCACCCCGCCTATCTGCTGAGATCACCGGGGCAGAAACGGGTGACCTGGATGGATTGGCTGGGCATCAAAAGCAAACTTCAGGCGCCATAGTTTTTCCAAACATTGCCCGGAAATCCCCTTTTCCCCGGAATTCGTAGGTTTCCAGGTTTTTTGCGGGTTGGCCGCGGTATCGGGATGTCTTATACAAAACTGTGTTGTTCGGGGGATTTCCGGCTTAATAATTTGATGAGCAAACGTTTTTCCATTTACTTTCCGCTTTTATTGGCGGCGTTGCTGGGATTTGGCCTCGGCCCCGGCCCGGGGGCGCCGGGCGCCGCCGCCGGCCTCGGGGTGCAGGACGCGACCGCGTCGCTGAACCGCGGCGACTCCGGCGCCGACAGCATCGAACTGGTGTTTCCGAAAATCCTCGTCCACGCCGACGTCGATCTGTACCGACAAATTTTCGCCGTCCAGGAAGACGGCGACTGGAAAACCGCCGACCGGTTGATCGCCAGGCTCGAGGACCGCGTGTTGATGGGCCACGTCCTGGCGCAGCGCTACCTGCATCCGACCAAATACCGCTCCAAGTACAAGGAACTGAAGGCATGGATGGCTCAATACGCCGACCATCCGGACGCCGCCAGGCTCTACAAGCTGGCGCGCCGCCGCCAGCCGGCCAACTGGCGCGCCCCGAAACGCCCCGTCCGGCTGCCGCCCGAGGCGGTCTCGAAATCGGCGGGCAGCATCGCGGTCCCCGGAAAGCGGCTGAAACGGGCCGACCGGCGCCGGGTGCGCGACCTGCAACGCATGATCCGCGGCCGCCTCCGCCACGGCCACACGCTGGCGGTCAAGAAGCTGATCAAAACCGGCGAGGTCAAGCGCCTGTTCTCCGCCGCCCAGTACGACCAGGCGAAGGCGCAACTGGGACAGGGATATTTTTCCGCCGGCCGCGACGAATGGGCGCTGATGTGGGCGGGCCAGGCGGCCGGGCGTTCGGGCCGGGTTCTGCCCGAGGCCCATTGGACGGCGGGGTTGGCGGCGTGGCGGCTGAAAAAATTCGATGTCGCTGCCGGCCATTTCGAAGCCGTCGCCAGGCAGGACGGGGTCTCTGCGTGGCTGGTGTCGGCGGGCGCCTTCTGGGCGGCCCGCGCCCATCTGGTCAACCGGCAACCGCAAAAGGTCAACCCGCTGCTCAAGGCGGCGGCCGCCCACCCCCGCACCTTCTACGGGCTTCTGGCCCGGTACATGCTGGGCGACGAGATGAGTTTCCGCTGGGCCGTGCCGTCGCTCGCCGAAGGCATCATCGACAAGCTTTCGGCCGAGCCCCGGGGGCGGCGCGCCGTGGCACTGTTGCGGGTCGGAGAGAACCGCCGCGCCGAGCGCGAGCTAAGGAACCTCAGCGCCTTCGCCGGCGACGAACTGGCCAGGGGCATTCTCGCCCTGGCCAGCCGCGGCTCCATGCCGTCGTTAGCGGTGCGCCTGGACAACCGGCTTTATCCCAACGGCGGCGGCTACGACGGCGCCGCCTATCCGTTGCCGCCGTGGACGCCGGAAGGCGGCTTCCGGATCGACAAGGCGCTGATCTTCGCCCTGGTGCGCCAGGAATCGCGCTTCAACCCGAAGGCCAAAAGCTGGGCCGGGGCCCGGGGCTTGATGCAGTTGATGCCGAGGACCGCCAGCTTCGTCTCCCGCGACCGGGGCTATCACCGCCACAGCCACAAGCGCCGGGCGCTGTTCAAGCCCGAGATCAACCTGTCCCTGGGCCAGAGATACATCGAAATCCTTTTGGCCGACCCAAAGATCCAGGGTAACCTGTTCCTGATGGCGGCGGCCTGGAACGGCGGGCCCGGGAACCTGAACAAATGGCGTCGCAACACCGACGACCTGAACGACCCGCTGTTTTTCATCGAAAGCCTGCCCAGCCGCGAAACCCGCATCTTCATCGAGAGGGTGCTCAGCAACCTGTGGATTTACCGCAACCGTTTGGGACAGCACGCGCCGTCCCTGGACGCCATTGCCGAAGGCCGGTGGCCGGTGTATACCGCCCTTGGTCATGAACCTGCCGAGGTTGCCGAACGCCATGGGCGACGCCGATAAAGATACCTTCCTTGCGGTCAACATCGCCGTTTTGACCGTTTCCGACACCCGCATGCTTGACGACGACCGGTCCGGCGATACGCTGGTCGAACGCCTCGAAGGCGCCGGGCACAAGCTGCAGGCTCGCGACATCGTCAAGGACGAGATCGGCCTGATCGCCGGCAAACTGCGGCAATTCATCGACGACCCGGAAATCGATGTCGTCATCACCACCGGCGGCACCGGGGTCACCGGCCGCGACGTGACGCCGGAAGCGATGGCCCAGGTCGCCGAGAAGGACATCCCCGGTTTCGGCGAGGTGTTCCGCATGATCAGCTACCAGAAGATCAAGACCTCGACCATCCAGTCCCGGGCCACCGCCGGGGTCGCGGGCGGCACCTACCTGTTCGCCTTACCGGGTTCGCCCGGCGCGTGCAAGGACGCCTGGGACGAGATCCTCGTCCATCAGCTCGATATCCGAACCCGGCCGTGCAATTTCGTCGAGTTGATGCCGCGCCTGAAGGAGCGTTAAGGCCGGCCGCGCCGCCGCTTCTTCCATTTCGCGTACGCCTCGCCGCCGTCGACGTCTTCCAGCGTCTCCAGCAACGCATGGGTCTGGCCGGGGCTTAGGTTTGCGACGGTGTCGGCAAGCGCGTGTTCCGTCGACCAGCGGACATCGGCGAAAACGTCCGCCAACCTCGGCCGCCTTCTTAAGCCGACCAGCCAATAGCCGCCGTCCGCCGCCGGGCCGAAAACGGCGTCATGACGGCCCAGCGCCTTGAATGCGGTGGCGATATGATGGGGCCGGATGGCGGGCACGTCGGCGCCGACGATGACCACCAGGCCGGGCGGTAGCGCCCGGGCGAGACGACCCATGCGGGCGCCCAGATCGCCTTCGCCCTGGTTGACCCGCCACCAGCCGGCAGGCCAGGGGCGGCGTAGGTGAATGTCGGTGTCCGGGGTGATGGCGAGCCAGCACCGCCAACGCCGACCGCCCCCCCGATCGCTCCCCCCATTACCACCGAGCCGCCTCAAGACCGAACTTAAGGTCAGGCGGTAAAAGGCCAAGGCGGCGCCGGCGCCGATGTCGCGACCGAGACGGGTCTTGACCCGGCCCAGCCGCGGGGTACGCGCGAAGACGACGAGGTGATGGGCGAGGGTCATTGGTAAAGGTCGCCGATCAAGCGCGGCGGAAAGCCGACGAAAAACAACCCGACGCAGAGAAGGTTGCGGGCCGGGCGCAGCCAGTATCCGCCCTTGCGGTAGCGCTCGGCCGAGGTCACGGCGGCGACCGGCAAAAGCTTAAGCCGCCGCCGCCCGATGCGCCCGGCCATGTCGACGTCCTCCATCAGCGGTAGGGGATGGAAGCCGCCGAGGAGGTCATAGAATTCGCGGCTGATTAAAAGCCCCTGGTCGCCGTAGGGCAGGGCGAAGACCCGGCACCGCCACCGGACCAGGGCTTCAAGCCGCCGCGCCCCCGGCGCCGGGTCGTTGAGTGCGAAGATGAAATAGGCGGCCCGGAAGCGGTTTTGCGGATCAGCCATGAAGCCGTTGACGGCGTGGTGCCACCCCGGCTGCGGGCGGGTGTCGGCGTGCAGGAACAACAGCCAGCTCCCGGTCGCCATCTCCGCGCCGGCGGCCAGTTGCGGGCCGCGGCCGCCCGTCTTGGCGGTAAATTTGACCCCCGCCTCGGCGGCGATCACCGGCGTCGCGTCGATGGAGCCGCCGTCGGCGACGATGAACTCGCCCGCCACGCCGGCGCCCTTGAGGTGGTCCAGCGTCTGGGCCAGCTCGTCGGCGGCGTTGAGGGTCGGGATGACGATGCTGAGCACTTGTGCCGAGGCTCCAATGGGTTGTTGTAAACGCCCATTGATAACACAACCGGCGAGGAAGCTCACCGGGGGGCCGCGGACTCGCTGTTAAGTGGGAACGCCCCTAAAACCCCTTGAGGATTTCCTTGCTGCGCTGCTCGAATTCGGTGCGGAAGCGGGTACCGTCTGAACAGACACAGCCTATCTCTTTATTAATTCCTTCTTATTGCCGATAAAACTCAAGTCGTTCATCAGTTTGAAGACCTGCTGATCCAGCTTTTCGACATTCGCGCTGTCGGAATCCAAACATATAGCTCCATACATCAGATACGTTCCGGTGCATGTGCCCGTGAGTCCTCCACCGCCTAATTCACCAACAGAAAGGCATCTTTGGTTGGGCCTCATGGCGTCAAGGTAATAAAGATTTCCATGCTGGTTCTTTCGAAGTTGGAGCTTAATTTGATCTCTATTCTGGACCCCTGCGGCGTCAAGATAGCTTGAAATCCATTTTTTTCGCATCAAGGAGATTCCAAAGGGTTTCGACGGCATAACCACAATATCCACTGGATTCACCGAGCGTTTCCTGACGGGATATAAACCCCACCCTTCTTCCGGCAATCGAGAGCCTGGCAACTTCAGAAATGCTCTCCAATCCCTCTCTTTTCCTCACAACATCGACATCAAAATAATCAGAAATAATGGTCAGGTTCGATTTCTGGTGGGAAATATCTCGCCACGCAGGGGCAGATTCAGTTGTCTGGCAACCAGCCAGAGAAAAAAATAGAATTCCAGCTAATCGGCCATACACAACAACCTCCCCCCTGCCGTGTAGAAGGACCAGCATACAACGATTTTTGAGAAAGCGTGAGGGGCTTGCCTTCTACAGTCATTTGTTCTTTAAATGTTCCGTTTTTTCGGCTATTAAGGACCATGGATTATCCGGAACTGGCAGGGCCGCTGAAGGGCCGCGGCGCGGTGACCAACCGCTCGGGCCGTTTCGAGCCCGAGAGCCGCGAAACGGTTGACGACGGCTGGGAGCTTGACGACGCAGACCTGCCGCCGCTCAGGACAACGGTGACGTTCGAGCGGCCGAAGACCATCATCACCCGCAATACCTCCCCCGATATCCCCTTTGACCGTTCCATCAACCCCTATCGCGGCTGCGAGCACGGCTGCGTCTACTGCTACGCCCGGCCCAGTCATGCCTACCTAGGGCTGTCGCCGGGGCTCGATTTCGAAAGCCGCCTGTTCGCCAAGCCCGAGGCGGCGAAGCTCCTGGAACAAGAACTCTCCAAACCGGGGTATAAGCCCCAGGTCATCAACATCGGCGCCAACACCGACCCCTACCAGCCGATCGAGCGCCGCCACAAGATCACCCGTCAGGTGCTGGAGGTGCTTTCGCGCTTCAACCACCCGGTGAGCGTAATTACCAAATCCGACCTGATTTGCCGCGATATCGATATCCTGGCGCCGATGGCGGAAAGGGGCCTGGCCGGGGTCGGGGTGTCGGTCACGACGCTGGATGCCAAGCTGGCCCGGGCGCTGGAGCCCCGGGCGCCGAGGCCGGACAAGCGGCTGGCGGCGATCCGGAAACTTTCCGAGGCCGGTATCCCGGTGGCGGTGATGGCGGCGCCGATGATCCCGGTCCTCAACGACGCCGAGCTGGAGCGGATCCTGGAAGCCGCCGCCGAAGCCGGCGCAGTCGGCGCCGGATATATCTTGTTGCGCCTGCCGTTGGAGCTGAAGGAGTTGTTCACCGAATGGCTCCGAACCCATGTGCCGGACATGGCCGATCACGTACTCAACCAGGTGCGCGAGACGCGGGGCGGCGGGCTCTACGATGCAGAATTCAAGACCCGCATGAAAGGCACCGGCCAGCGGGCCGAACTTTTGGCCCAGCGTTTCGATCTCGCCTGCAAGAGGTTGAATCTAAATAACCAACGCCCCCAGGAATTCGGCATGGATAGACCGCAATTCAGCGTCCCGCCCCCTGAGCCCAGGCCCGGCGATCAGTTGCGGCTTTTTTAGCTTTCCGATTTAGAGGCAAAAACAAACCCCGCCAAAAGCGGGGCCGACGACAACGTTCCAGCGCACGCAAGCGCCCCCCAGTTGTAATCATCCATTCCGTCGCGGTTATCGTGTTCCTTTGACCGGCCGATAATTTCTAGCCGCCGCCGTCTTCCTCGAGATAGGCGTCGGGCCTTTTCCAGGTGTGCTCGTCGCCGCAGGCGCTGCACCGGACCGACTTTTCGCCGATTTTCACGCTTTCGAAAGATGACCAGTCAAAGCTCATGCCAGTGAAAACGGGTTCCCCCGTTTCCGGACAATTGATCATAACGCGTGCCATCTTCACCTCCTGAGGGCATTTCTCCCCGGCGACAGTATACCATCAATGCATGCTTTGCCGGTAGCCCCTCTGAAAACTGGCAAAAAGAGCGGTTTTTAGGTTTTTTGCCGCTCTGAAGCGGATTTTCCGGCGATTTTATCCACAGAATCCCGTCTGCCGTTTTGTCCCTTTCGGGGGCCATGCTAAGTTTTGAAAATGGCCGAGAAAGCAAAGAAAGGTCCCCTGGAACAGGCCGCCGAAGGCGCCGTCAAGGGCGCCCGGGAAGCCGTCGAAGGCGCGGTCCAAGGCGCCCGCGAAGCGGTACAAGAGGTCCAGGAAGCGCTCGGTGGCGCCGTCGAAACCGCCGCCGACGTCGCCGCCCAGACGGTGGCCCATTCCAACCTGACCGGGATCGCCGTCGTCGTGCTGGCGGCGCTGGTCTGCGGCATGGCCATGGAAAAGCTGCGCCAGCCGGCCCTGGTCGGCTATATCCTTGCCGGGGTGCTGTTGGGCCCGTCGGCGCTGGCGGTGGTCGAAAGCCGCGAACAGATCGACGTGCTGGCGGAATTGGGCGTGCTGATGCTGCTGTTCATCGTCGGCATGGAGCTTTCCTTGCGCTCGTTCCGCAAAATCTGGGGCTTCGCGTTGCTGGTCACGGGATTCCAGATCTGCGCCTCGGTCGGCGTCATGCTGTTACTGTCCATGGCCTTCGGCTGGTCGACGGGATTGGCGGTGCTGCTCGGCTTCGTCGTCGCGCTGTCGTCGACCGCCGTCGCCATCAAGATCCTGGACGGCATCGGCGAGCTCCGCTCGCGCTCGGGTCGCATCACCGTCGCCGTGCTGATCGCCCAGGATCTGGCGGTGGTGCCGATGATGCTCGGCATTGGCGCCGCCGGAGGGAACGGCTTCGATTGGATCGCGGTGCCCAAGATCGCCCTGTCGGTGGCCTTTTTGGTTGCCCTGATCCTATATCTCAGCCGCGGCCGCAAGATCAGCCTGCCCTTCGCCACCATGGTCGCCGGAAACGCCGACCTGAAGCCCTTGGCGGCGGTCGCGTTTTGCGTCGGCTGCGCCGCGATGACGGGACTTTTGGGGCTGTCGGCGGCCTATGGCGCTTTTATCGCCGGGCTGATCATCGGCAACAGCCGCGAACGCCACGCCATGCTGGAGGCGACACGGCCGATCCAGAGCATCCTGATGATGGTGTTCTTCCTGTCCATCGGGCTGTTGATCGACCTCGACTATATCTGGTCCAATTTCGGCACCGTGCTGCTGCTGTTTTTGATGGTGTCGGTGTTCAAGACGGCGCTCAACGTCGGTTTTTTGGGGCTCATCGGCCAACCCTGGCACCAGGCCTTCGTCGCCGGCATCGTCTTGGCCCAGATCGGCGAGTTTTCGTTCCTGTTGTCGGTGGTCGGGGTCGAAGCCGGCGTCATCAGCGACGAAGACCGCCGCCTGGTCGTCGCGGTGACGGTGTTGAGCCTGGCGCTGTCTCCGTTATGGGTGATTACCGGCCGGCGTTTGGGCGTCTTGGCCGAACGCGGCATCACCTCGGGGACGGAACTCCTCAAGATGGTCTACGGGCCGGAGACCGAATTCGTCGCCATGACCCTGGACAAGGCGTCGTCGAAGACCATGTGGGGATTGCACGCGGCGGCGCTGTGGCTCCGGCGCCAGCGCCAGGGCCGCAAGCGGCGCGCCGGGGCGGGGGCAGGAACCGCCGATGCCGCCCAGGGAGAGGCCGGGGGAGAGGCCGGCGGGGAGGCCGAGATCATCCTTCCCAGCACCCCGGCCAACGAGGACGAGCCCGGCGGCAAGAAAGGCGCAACCAAGAGGCGCCGGAAAGATGCCTGATTTCAGCCTCGAGGACGAAGCACTGGGCCAAGGCCACGCCGTTGTCTGCGGCATCGACGAGGCCGGACGCGGCCCGTGGGCGGGGCCGGTGGTGGCCGGCGCCGTGATCCTCGATAAGGGCCGCCTATCGGCGATTCTGGTGGCGGAGCTGGACGATTCAAAGAAGCTCAAACCCGGCAAGCGCGAAGCCCTGTTCGAGAGGCTCGGCGCCGAGGCCCACATCGGCGTCGGCCTGGCCGACGTCGCCGAGATCGACGACCTCAATATCCTCGGCGCGACGATGCTGGCCATGGCCCGAGCCGTCGAGGCGCTTCCCGTCCGCCCCGACCTGGCGCTGGTCGACGGCAACCGCGAACCAGACCTTTCCTGCCCGGCCCGGTGCGTTGTCCGGGGCGACGCAATCTGCCTTTCCATCGCCGCCGCCTCCATCGCCGCCAAGGTGGCCCGTGACCGGATCATGGCCGGCCTGGCCGGCGACTTCCCCGGCTACGGATGGGAGAGGAACGCCGGTTACGGCACCCCGGAACACCAAGCGGCGCTTGAGCGCTTGGGCGTCACGCCCCAGCACCGGCACAGCTACGCGCCCATCCGCAGGCTCCTGGAGCCGCAAGATATGGGGGTATGAAGAGTCCCGACTCCCATATCTTGAGTCCCAATTCTCCTCTAAGTCATTGAATCCATTTAATTGTTGACGGCGAGTCCCGGCTTGCCCATTGTCCAGGCCATGGGCAGGGATCGAAAAGTCGAAGACGATAAAATGATTCAGGGAGAGTGCCTCGAGGTCATGGCGGGGCTGCCCGAGGCGTCCGTGGACATGGTGTTCGCCGACCCGCCCTATAACCTGCAGATCGAAGGCGAGCTTCTGCGCCCCAACAACCAGACCCGCGTCGACGGCGTCGATAACGACTGGGACCACTTCGAAACCTTCCAGGCCTACGACCGGTTCACCACGTCCTGGCTCAAGGCGGCCAGGCGATTGCTGAAGCCCGACGGCACGCTGTGGGTCATCGGGTCGTATCACAACATCTACCGGGTCGGCGCGGCGCTACAAGATCTGGGATACTGGATTCTCAACGACGTCGTCTGGCGCAAGACCAACCCGATGCCAAACTTTCGCGGCCGACGCTTCACCAATGCCCATGAAACCCTGATCTGGTGCGCGCGCGACAAGGAGTCGCGCTACCGCTTCAACTACGAGGCGATGAAGAACCTCAACGACGATTTGCAGATGCGTTCGGACTGGCTGTTGCCTCTGTGTACCGGCCCGGAGCGGCTGAAAAAGAACGGCAAGAAGGCGCACCCGACCCAGAAGCCCGAGGCGCTTCTGTACCGGGCCGTGCTGGCGGCGACCGAGGTCGGCGACCTGGTCCTGGACCCGTTTTTCGGCTCCGGCACCACCGGGGCAGTGGCCAAAAAACTGAGCCGGCGCTATCTCGGCATCGAGCAGGACCCCGGCTACGTCAAGCTGGCCCGCCAACGGCTGGCCAAGATCCGCCCCGTCGCCGAGGTGGAACTACTGAGCACCCCGTCTAAGCGGGCGGAGCCGCGCATCCCCTTCGGCTGGCTGGTGGAACGCGGCATCGTCGAACCTGGCACCACCTTGACCGACCACCGCCGCCGCCATGCTGCCAAGGTGCGCGCCGACGGCTCACTGGTGACCGGCGATTTCCGCGGCTCCATCCATCAGGTCGGAGCCTACGTGCAGAAGGCGCCGGCGTGCAACGGCTGGCAGTTCTGGCACAAGGAAGAAAAAGGCAAGCTGGTGGTGATCGACGTCTACCGCCAGAAGCTCAGGGCCGAGCTACATTAAGTCAGCTTCACCAGTTGCTTTCCCAGGTTTTCCCCCTGAAGCATGCCATTGAAGGCCTGGGGCGCGCTTTTAAGCCCCTGGGCGACGGTTTCCCGGTATTTGAGCTTTCCCGACGCCACCAGATTCTCCGGCTCGGCCCGGGCCCGGTCCCATTGGTCGCGGAATTCGCTGTTGAGGAACCCCTGCAGGCGAAGCTGCCTGTCGAAGATCAGGCGCGTGTTGGTGACGCCGTAATATTCGTCCTCGGCGTTGTACTGCGACAGCACCCCGCACACCGGAATGCGTCCCTTGGCGTTCATCAACGCCAGGACCATATCCAGAATTTCGCCGCCGACGTTGTCGAAATAGACGTCGATGCCGTTGGGCGCAGCGTCCTTGATCTGGCCGCCCAGGTCGCCACTCTTGTAGTCCAAGCAGGCATCGAAGTTGAACTCTTCGGTCACCAGGCGGCATTTCACCGCCCCACCGGAAATGCCGACGGCCCGGCAGCCCATGGCCTTGGCGATCTGGCTGACGGCGCTGCCGACCGACCCGGCGGCGGCGGACACGAGGATGGTTTCGCCTTCCTTAGGCTGGCCTATCATCTTCAGGTCGGCCCAGGCGGTGGTGCCGTTGGACCCCGCAGGCCCCCATGTAGGCGGTCAGCGGCACCCCTTCCTTGGGCTCGACCTTGAAATCCAGGTCGGCGCCGTCGGAGACCACGTATTCCTTCCAGCCGAGCTGCCCGACAATATGGTCGCCGGGCTTGAAGTCCGGGTGGTCGCTTTCGATGACCTCGCCCAGGGTGCGGCCGACCATGACCTGGCCCGGCGTCATCCCCTGGCCGAGGAACGTCCAGCCGCCACCCATCAGCATCCGGATGTAGGGATCGAGGGAAAAATATAGGCTTTTGGCGAGGAACTGCTTCGGCCCCGGTTCGGGCAACGGGGTCTCGACGATCTCGAAGTCGTCTTCCGTCGGCAGGCCCTGGGGCTGGCGGCGAAATAGCACTTGGGTGTTGGTCGATGTCATGTCTTCGCCTTGGCCTCGGCGCACCAGGCCCGGGCGGGTGTGCCTACCGCGTCGGGACCGGCGTCTCGCCCGAATAGTCGTAGAAGCCGCGGCCGGTCTTGCGGCCGAGCCAGCCGGCCTCGACGTATTTGACCAGCAACGGACACGGCCGGTATTTAGTATCGGCGAACCCGTCATGCAGCACATGCATGACCGCAAGGCAGGTGTCCAAGCCAATGAAGTCGGCCAACTCCAGCGGACCCATGGGATGGCGGGTGCCGAGCTTCATGGCGACATCGATGGCCTCGACCGAGCCGACGCCTTCGTACAGCGTATAGATGGCCTCGTTGATCATCGGCAGCAGGATGCGGTTGACGATAAAGGCCGGGAAATCCTCGGCGTTGACCGGCGTCTTGCCCAGTTTCTCGGCCAGGCCGCGGACCGCCTGAAAGGTGTCGTTCTCGGTGGCGATGCCGCGGATCATTTCCACTAGGTCCATCCTCGGCACCGGGTACATGAAATGCATGCCGACGAACTTGCCGGGGCGGTCGGTCTGCGCCCCCAGCCGGGTGATCGAGATCGAGGACGTGTTCGAGGCGATTATCGTGTCTGCGTCCAAATCTTTGCACAGATCCTTGAGAATCTCTTTTTTGATCTGTTCGTCCTCGGTCGCCGCCTCGATCACCAGTTGGCAACCCTTGAAGCCCTTGTAATCCTTGCTGGTGGAGATCCGATCCATGGCCTTTTTCTTGTCGTCTTCGGAAATCTCCTCGCGGGCGACCCGGCGGTCCATGCCCTTTTCGATGCCGCCTTTGGCTTTTTTAACGACATCGGGATTGGCGTCCATCAGGTGCACGTCAAGCCCGGCGATGGCGCACACGTGGGCAATGCCCTTACCCATCTGGCCGCAGCCGATGATGCCGATCTTTTTAAAATCCACAGTCATTTTTCCACCCTCTAGGCGCTATGGGAGCCCGTTTAATCCTGTTTGTCCAGTTCCGATGACAGTTCCGGCAGCGCCTCGAACAGGTCCTGAACCAGGCCGTAGTCAGCGATCTGGAAGATCGGCGCTTCTTCGTCTTTATTGATGGCGACGATGACCTTGGAATCCTTCATCCCCGCCAGGTGCTGAATGGCGCCGGAAATGCCGACGGCGATGTAAAGGTCCGGGGCCACCACCTTGCCGGTCTGGCCGACCTGGTAATCGTTGGGCACGAAGCCCGCGTCGACGGCGGCGCGGCTGGCGCCGACGGCGGCGCCCAGTTTGTCGGCGATGTCTTCCAGCATCTTGAAATTTTCCCCCGACTGCATGCCCCGGCCGCCGGAGATGACGATGCCGGCGCTGGTTAGTTCCGGGCGTTCGGATTTGGTCAGTTCATGGCCGACGAAAGAGGACAAACCGGAATCGCCGCCGCCGCCGATTTCCTCGATATCCGCCGAGCCGCCGCCCTCGTCATTTGCTTGCGCCGCCTCGAAGGCGGTCGTGCGCACGGTAATGACCTTGACGGAATCGGCGCTTTGCACCGTCGCCATGGCATTGCCGGCGTAAATGGGGCGGACGAAGGTGTCTTCGCTTTCGATCGCGGTGATTTCGGAAATCTGCTGCACGTCCAGCAACGCCGCCACCCGGGGCAGCAGGTTCTTGCCGAAGGTGGTCGCCGCCGCTAAAACGTGGCCGTACTCGCCGCCCAGGCCCTGGATCAGTGGCGCTAGGTTTTCCGCCAGCCCGTGTTCAAGCGACGAGTCATCGGCCAACAGCACCCTGGCGACGCCGTCGACGGCGGCGGCGGCCTCGGCCGCCGGGCGGCAGTTGGCGCTCGCCACTAGCATCGTCACCTCGCCCAAGGCGGTGGCCGCGGTGACGGTGTTGAGCGTCGCCGGGCTAAGGGACGTGTTGTCGTGTTCGGCAATGACCAAAACGCCCATCAGATCACCTTCGCTTCGTTCCTAAGCTTGTCCACCAACTCGGCCACAGTTTCGACCATGATCCCGACTTCGCGGCCTTGCGGTTCGTCGACCTTCAGAATCTTCAGCCGCGGCGCGGCATCAACGCCGAGGTCTTCGGGCGTCATCGTGTCGATGGGTTTTTTCTTCGCCTTCATGATGTTCGGCAACGACGCATAGCGCGGCTCGTTAAGGCGCAAATCCGTGGTCACCACCGCCGGCAGGGTCAGGGCGACGGTTTCCAGCCCACCGTCTATTTCACGGGTCACCGTGACCTTGGCGTCGCCAAATTCGAGGCCGGAAGCGAACGTTCCCTGCCCCCAACCCAGCAACGCCGCCAGCATCTGGCCGGTCTGGTTGCAGTCGTCGTCGATGGCCTGCTTGCCGAGGATCACCAGGTCGGGGTTTTCCTTCTCGGTAATGGCTTTCAACAGCTTGGCCACGGCCAGCGGTTCGAGCTCGGCGTCGGTCTCGATCAGGATGCCGCGATCGGCGCCCATGGCCAGCGCCGTACGGATGGTTTCCTGGCACGCCTGAGGGCCCATCGACACGGCGATCAGTTCGTCGGCCGTGCCGGCCTCTCTCATCCGCACCCCTTCCTCGAGGGCGATCTCGTCGAACGGGTTCATGGACATCTTGACGTTGCCGGTCTCGACGCCCGTGCCGTCCGATTTGACCCGGATTTTGACGTTGAAATCGACGACCCGCTTGACCGCGACCAGAACCTTCATGGTGGACCTGCCGTTGATTCGAAAACCCCGTGGCCGGGGTCAAAAGATATAAAAAGAATGGTTATACCGCCTTGAAATAAAAGCGCTTCCGGGGATTCCCCCTTCTTCGCACTTGCACAATAGGAGCAAGGAAACCGCAGGTCAAGGTGCCTTTGTATACAAATTTCAGGTCCCTCAGCGATTGGCGCCGGGATGCCAGAGCACGTCCTTTTTGCCCCCGTCGTTGACGTGCCGGGCGAGCACGAACAGGTGGTCGGACAGCCGGTTGGCGTATTTCACCGCTTCCGGGTTGACGCTTTCGTTTTCCGCCAGTTCGCACATCAGCCTTTCTGCGCGCCGCACCACGGTGCGGGCCAGGTGCAGCCACGCCGCCGGTTCCGTGCCGCCGGGGAGGATAAACGAGGTCAGCGGCTCGAGGTCTTCGTTCATGGCGTCGATCTCGTCTTCCAGGCGCTTGACCTGGAGGTCGGAAATGCGGAGCCCTTCGGTACCTTCCTTTTCGCTTCCTTCGGGCCGGCACAGGTCCGCGCCGAGGTCGAACAGGTCGTTCTGGATGCGCGCCAGCATGGCGTCCGTCTCGCCCTCAGTACTGAGACGCGCCAGGCCGATGACGGCATTGGCCTCGTCGGCGGTGCCGTAAGCGGCGACCCGGATATGGTGCTTAGGCACCCGCCGGCCGGAGCCGAGCGAGGTTTCGCCCTTGTCGCCGCCGCGGGTATAGATCTTGTCGAGCTTGACCACGTTTCGGCCTTTGACCTTCCAACGAACTTTCGATTTCGACTGATATAGACGCTTATGCATTCAAGGTCATGGAAAAACCGGCGCCGAGGGAGTACTAACGCCGGGTCGTAAGTAAGTGAGGGTCCCATGGACGACAAAACCCTGGAAACGCTTGGCGCCATCAGTGCCGCCACCGTCACCATGCAGCTTTTGAAGCGCGGCATCCGCAATATTTCCATGGCCGGCGTCCGGCCCCTGAACGATCCCCCCCAACCCCTGGTCGGCCCCGCCTATACGCTGCGCTACGTGCCCTTGCGCGAGGACCTGTCTGTCCCGGAAGTTTTAGGCCAGCCCGACTATCCGCCGCGCCTCGCCATTGAGCAGGCGCCCGAGGGAAGCGTCCTGGTCATCGATGGGCGCGGTATCGCCGACATCGCGGTGGTCGGGGATCTTCTGGTCGAGCGGCTGAAAATCCGCGGCGTTGCCGGACTTGTCTCTGACGGCGGCGTGCGCGACTGCGCCGAAGCCCTCGCCGTCGGCCTGGCGCTTTATGCCGCCGGGCCCGCGGCCCCGGCCAGCGTCGCCGGGCACGCGGCGGCCGACATCGAAACCCCGATCGCGTGTGGCGGCGTCGCCGTCTTTCCCGGCGACATCATTTGCGCCGACGGCGACGGCGTGGTGGTGGTGCCGAAGGCGTTGGCGGCGGAAGTCGCCGAAGACGGGCTCGAGCAGGAACGCTACGAACGTTTCGCCAAGCTGAAGATCAAGGAAGGGCGCAAAGTGCCCGGCGTCTACCCGCCGAACGAAGAAACCAAGGCCGAATACGCCGCATGGCTGAAGGCCGGCGAGCCGGAGGGTTGAGAAACCGCCGCTTTAGATATTCAGCAGGATGGCGGCCAGCCCCATCAGCGCCACGGCGGCGCCCTGAACGCCGACCCGCCAGCGCATCAACCGGTTCGAGACCTCTTCGTTGAAGAACTTGTTCTCGAACCCCATCGATACCAGTCCCGCCACCAGGATTAGGGCCGTCGCCACCAGGGCGATGCCGATGATTATGTTCGCAATAGTAGCCATGGCTCATGATACCGTGCCAGTGGGACCGCTGGCAAAAAAATCTGCGGCGAATAAGAAAACGTTCCAAGGCGCGCCCGGCGGCTCAGACTTCCGGTTTCGGCGGCG
>Ga0208113_1000425_pt1 | contig 21317 bp, 24 predicted proteins | sample Knorr_S7_td_NADW_FD_185598 | JGI IMG/M metagenome (GOLD analysis project Ga0208113, IMG submission 185598) | Marine microbial communities from Southern Atlantic Ocean transect - Knorr_S7_td_NADW_ad_2505m_LV_A (SPAdes) (version 2) | ecosystem: Environmental > Aquatic > Marine > Oceanic | place...
ACTCGAAAGCCGGCAGGCTTTCATAAGAGGTTTCGGCCTTTTTGTCCTGGGCCTCGATCATCGACCACAACCGGATCAGCATGCCGCGCCCCGTCGCCGGCGGCATGCCGGTGCCCAGGATCGCCACGTGTTCCCCGCCCCGAATCAAAAGCGACGCCAGGGCCAGCAAAAGCATGTCGGCGCGTTCGATCTTGCTGCGCAGGCGGTCGGATGAGCGATACGACATGGACGGCGATCCGTCCCGCCACAGCCAGACGCTTTGCGCCGCTTCCCATTCTGTCTCGCGGACGTAGACCGGCTGCGACTTGGCCGATTGCCGCCAGTCGATCAACTGCGTCGAGTCGCCGAATTGATAGCGCCGGAACTGCCAAAAGGTTTCCCCCTGGCCAACGCGGCGCCGCCCGTGAACGCCTTGTGAAACGGTCGCCGCCACCCGTTCGGCGGCGACCAGCAACGGCGGCAGGTGAGCGGCCAGTTCCTCCGCCCTGTGGTGGAGGTCCGAAGAATGATGGGTAAGCGAACCGCGCGCGGTCATGATGCTTTTCCAACCTCGGCCGGAACCGCCGTCGCCGGGAATCTATCAGGCAATCCGGTCACAAAGCCGGTCGATGATGCTGCGAAGCGTGACCCCTTCCGCCCGGGCGGAGAAGGTCAAGGCCATGCGGTGGCGAAGGATCGGATGCACCAACGCCAGCACGTCGTCGATGCTGGGGGCCAGGCGGCCCTCGATCACCGATCGGGCACGCACGCCCAGCATCAACGCCTGGGTGGCCCGGGGTCCCGGTCCCCAGGAAACGTTTTTTTTTACGTCTTCGATGTCGGAGGTTTCCGGTCGCCCGGCGCGAACCAGCTCGAGGATCGCCTCGGCCACGCTTTCGCCGACGGGAACGTGGCGGACGAGGCCTTGCGCCTCGATCAGGGCCTTGGCGTCCATCACCTGGACCGGCTCGGGCACGATGGTGCCGGTGGTGTTGACGATGATCTGGCGTTCGCCTTCCAAATCCGGGTAATCCACGTCCACTTGCATGAAAAAGCGGTCGAGCTGCGCTTCCGGCAATGGATAGGTGCCTTCCAGCTCCAGCGGGTTCTGGGTCGCCAGTACATGGAACGGCTCCGGCAGGTCATAGTATTTACCGGCCACCGACACCCGGTGCTCCTGCATCGCCTGCAGGAGCGCCGATTGGGTGCGCGGGCTGGCGCGGTTGATCTCGTCGGCCATCAACAACTGGCAGAACACCGGGCCCTTGATGAAACGGAACGTGCGGCGGCCTCTTTCCGATTCCTCCAGCACCTCTGAACCGAGGATGTCGGCGGGCATCAGGTCGGGCGTGAACTGCACGCGCCGATCATCGAGGCCGAAAACGGTGCCGAGCGTTTCCACCAGCAGCGTCTTGCCCAGGCCCGGCACCCCGATCAACAGAAGATGGCCGCCGGCGAGGAGCGTGATCAGGGTTTCCTCGACTACCCGGGACTGGCCATAGATGATACAGCCGATGCCGTCCCGGGCGGCGGCGATATCACGCCCCAGTTGATCTATGGCGTCGATAAGCTGGTTTGAATTGTCTAGTATCGTCTTATCTTTGTTTTTGGCTGTTGCTGTCACGGCAACGTCTCCCTGGTTACAGCCGGTCGTAATAATATGGGCAAAAACGCGCACGAACCCAACAGTTTGTCATCCCTCCCCGGGACCCTGACCAGGACCCCGGCGGAAGCCCCTGCCGATGGCCCGGCCCGGGGGCCGAAAGGGTTCCGGCTCAAGCTGGGGCAGGCCCTCTGCGGCGACCTGGATATGCGCATCGACCGCAACGGTGTCTGGTACCATCACGGCTCCCCGATTGGCCGCAAAGAACTGGTGCGCCTGTTTTCCACCGTGCTGCGCCGCGACGAGGCCGGCGATTACTGGCTGATCACCCCGGCCGAGGTCGGCCGCATCAAGGTCGAGGACGCGCCGTTCATGGCCGTAGAACTTACCACGTCTGGCGCCGGTGCCGATCAAATCCTTCGTCTACGGACCAATGTTGACAAAATTGTGACCATCGACGCAGACCACCCGATCCGCTGCAATATCGACCCCGAAACCAGCGAACCGTCGCCCACCCTGGTCATGGACGGCGGCGTCGAGGCCCGCATCGCGCGCGCCGTCTATTACGAGCTGGTGGCCCTGGGCGCAGAGGAAAAGCATGACGGCGAAACCTCCTTCGGGGTCCGGAGCAGCGGCGTCTTTTTCCCGCTCGGCAAACTGGACGGCAACTGATGACCGGCGCCACGCCATCCCTAAGCCCTGAGCAGGTCATCGAACGCCTGCGGAGGCCGCCAACCGAAGGCGCGCCGGCGCGGGGTGACCATGACCTCAACCCGGGCATGGAGCCGGCCCAGTCCCTGACCCCGGCCGCCGTCCTGGTGCCGTTGGTGACCCACCTGGACGGCCTGACGGCGATGTTCACCCAGCGCACGGACCACCTGCTTCATCACGCCGGCCAGATCAGCTTTCCCGGCGGACATATGGACCCCGGCGACGACACGCCGGAGGAAACGGCATTGCGCGAGACCGAAGAGGAGGTCGGGCTCGACCGCCGGCATGTCGAAATCGTTGGCCACCTCGACCAGTACGTGACCCGGACCGGTTTTTCCATTACCCCCGTCGTCGCCCTGGTGACGCCGCCTTTCGAGACCAACCCCGACCCCGAAGAGGTCGACGAGGTGTTCGAGGTGCCGCTTTCGTTTTTCCTCGATCCGGCCAACCACCAGCGCCATAGCCGCGAGTTCGAGAGCCGGACCCGGGAATTCCATGCCATGCCCTTCGGGGACTATTATATCTGGGGCGCCACCGCCGGCATGCTGATCAATCTTTACGAGGTCTTGAGTGACGGGCCATGAGGATATTTCTGACATACGTTCTCCCCTTGGTGCTGCCGACCCTGGTCTACGTCGCCTGGGTGGGGTATGCGCGCAAGAAACACGTGGGCGCGGGCGACGGCGACTTGCCGGGGCTGCGCCTTAGGCCTTTGTTTTGGAGCCTGGTCACCGGTTTCGTGTTGTTGCTGGGCGGCCTGGCCACCATTGCCCTGATGTCGGGTGCGCCCCCCGACAGCGGCGAATACCAATCACCCCGTTTGCAGGACGGCAAGATCGTGCCGCCGCATTTTAAAAAGAACTGACGATCCACAGGCAACCCCCCGAGGTAACTCATGGTGTCCGTGTACGCCATCTCTAGCCCGACCGGCAAGATATCGCCCCAGCCGTGGTTGACGGCCCCCGAAACCCGGACCGTCGTCGAGGCGCTGACGGCCGATGGCGCCGAGGTCCGTTTCGTCGGTGGCTGCGTGCGGGACGCCATGGCCCGCCGGCCGGTCACCGACGTCGATATCGGCACCCCGGACAAGCCCGAGACCGTCATCGGGCTGCTGGAAAAGGCCGGCATCAAGGCCGTTCCCACCGGCATCGAGCACGGCACCGTCACCGCCGTCGTCGGCGACAGGAAGTTCGAGATCACGACGCTGCGCCGCGATGTGGAAACCGACGGCCGGCGGGCCAAGGTCGCCTTCACCGACGACTGGATGATCGATTCCGAACGTCGGGATTTAACCATCAACGCGCTGTCGGCGACGCCGGATGGCGACGTCTACGACCCCCATGACGGCATCAGCGATTTGGCGTACGGCAATATCCGCTTCGTCGGTCTGGCCGCCGACAGGATCGAGGAGGACGTGCTTCGGCTGCTCCGGTTTTTCCGCTTCTACGGCCTTTTTGGTCAGCCGCCCCCCGACGCGGACGCCATGGCCGCCTGCCGCAACCATGCCGACAAGCTGCCCGGCCTTTCCGGCGAGCGCATCCGCGACGAGATGTTCAAGATCCTGCTGGTGCCGGAGCCCGCCGAAATCGCCGTGCTGATGCGCGGCCTCGACATTTTCGACCATATCCTGCCCGAGGCCGGAGACGTCGGAAGCCTGAGGATGATCGGGTGGCTGGAAACCCGCGCCATCAAGATCGATTCCGTGGTCCCCGATCCGCTGCGCCGGCTGGCGGCGCTGCTGGACACCGACGCCGAAGGCGCCGCAGCGGTGGCCGGGCGGCTTAAGCTTTCCAACCGCCAAGCATGGCGCCTTTCGGCCCTGGCGGCGCCGCCGGCCGACATCGGCCCCGATGCGGACGCGCCGTCCGTCAACTGGACGCTGCGGCGCCTCGGCCCCGATACGGTCCGCGACCTGACGCTACTGGCCTGGGCCGGGGAACTATCGGTCACGCCACGCCTGCCGGCCGGCCGGACGCAGGCGTGGATCGGCCTGTTGGATACCTGCGACGGCTGGCAGGGCGTGGTGTTGCCGATCGGCGGCGAGGACGTGATCGCCCTCGGCGTTGCCGAAGGCCCCCGCGTCGGCGAACTGTTGGCCCGGGTCGAAGACTGGTGGGAGGACGGCGATTACGCCGCCGGCCGCGACGATTGCCTGGAAAAAATGAAATCGCTGCTCCGAAAAAATTGAAGGCGGCCCTTATCACCGCTCCTTGGTATTAACCGCCGAAGTGGCCGTTTTGTTCCAGTTCCAAGAGGAATTTTCCGAACCCCTTTTCGTCGACCAAACCCGCGGCCGACTCGTCGACCATGGTATCCTTCTTGTTGATGGGTTTGGCGAAGTTCTCTTCGAACATTTTTTTACTCAGGTCGTCTATGGGCAGCACCGCCATCAGGCGTTCGTAGGCCGGGGCTTCCCCTGAAAACAGCTCTTCGCTTTTGAATTCCGCCCGCCGCACCGCGGGCATGGAGTCCAGGAACGCCGTCCCGAACGTCCGGGTCAGGTGCAGGTGCCAGGCCACCTCGGCCTCCAGCGCCAAGGTCTCGTCCTGGCGAAAGCGGAACCGGCCTTGAGGTAGCCTTTTTAAAGGATCAGCCTGATCGGGTCGGCGCCTACGGCCACCTCACCTCCGGCGGCAGCGACATCAGGATGGCTTCGGTATTGCCGCCGGTCTTGAGGCCGAACTGGGTGCCGCGGTCGTAAAGCAGGTTGAATTCCACGTAACGCCCGCGCTTGACGAGCTGCGCCTGGCGTTCCTCCTCGGTCCAGTCCTCGTCCATATGCCGGCGCACCAGCGCCGGGTAAACGTCGAAGAAGGCGCGGCCGACGTCTTGGGTGAAGGCGAAGTCTTTTTCCCAATCGCCGGTATCGAGGTTGTCGTAGAAGATGCCGCCAACGCCTCGGGTTTCGCCCCGGTGCGGCAGGAAGAAGTATTCGTCGCACCATTTCTTGAACTTCGGATAATAGTCCGCGTCGTGCCGGTCGCAGGCGTCCTTGTAGGCGCCGTGGAAATCGGCGGTGTCGGCCTCGATGGGAAACACCGGAGTCAGGTCGGCGCCGCCGCCGAACCAGCCCTGGGTGGTGACGATCATGCGCGTGTTCATGTGCGCCGCCGGCACCAGCGGCGAGCAGGGATGGATGACCACCGACACGCCCGAAGCCCAGAAACGGGAGTCTTCGGCGGCGCCGGGAATCTTGTCGCGGTATTCTTCGGAAAATTCACCCCAGACGGTGGAAACGTTGACACCGGCCTTTTCCAGCACCCGTCCGCGCATCACCGACATGACGCCGCCTCCGCCCCCGGCGTCGCTGTTTTCGTCCCCCCGCCAGGACGCCTGCTCGAACCGGCCGGGCTCGCCGGCGCTGGTGCCGTTCGGCCCGGTAACGCCGTCCTCGCAGGCTTCCAGCGCCCGGCACAAATCGTCGCGCAACGCCTGGAACCAGACCGAGGCCCGTTTTCGGTGGTCTTCGCTGCCGTAGTCGTCGGCTTCCTTCATTCCTTCCCCTCCGGGAATCCTTCCGTCTGGCGCAGGGCTTCGCCGAGGACCATGGCCAGCGCCTGGGCGACGTTCAACGAGCGCATGCAGGGCACCATCGGCACCTTGATCGCGTGCTCGACGACGTCATGGACTTCTTCCGGCACGCCGGCGCTTTCGCGGCCCAACAACAATATGTCATCGGCCCGGAAAGTGAATTGCAAATAGCTCCCTTTGGCTTTCGTGGTCAACAGCACCAGGCGGCCGGGTTGGTCCCGAAGGCTGTCCTGGTACGCCTCCCACGAGATGTGATCGGCAAGGTCCACCCGGTCCAGATAGTCCATGCCGGCGCGGCGTAGTTTCCTATCGGAGACCGCGAACCCAGAAGGCCCGATGATATCGACGCCGACGCCCAGGCACGCCGCCGTCCGCATCACCGCGCCGGCGTTGCCGGGGATGTCCGGTTGGTAGAGGGCGACTCTCATCGAGATATCCAGGTCCGGGGAGTCTGAAAACGATTTGCAAGCGGGTTTTTTTGCATTATACCCTTCGCCGTCGACGTATCCACGCCGGTGGGCCGTGAGTCCTTAATTTCCGCCGGATTTTTTCCTTGTCATCCTTGCCTGGAAACGGGACCTTTCGTAGAGTGGGCGGGCGGCCGGAATCGGGGGATTCGGGTGCGTCCGAGGGGCCGGAGTGAGGAGAACCCATGACCGATACGGTTGACACCGACGACAAGACACGCCGGGATTTTCTGCTTCTTTCCACCATGGCCGTCGGCGCCGTCGGCTCCGGCTTGGCCGCATGGCCCTTTATCGACGTCATGAACCCGGCCGCCGACACGCTGGCGCTTTCGACCACCGAGGTCGACCTGGCGCCCATCGAAGAGGGCATGAGCATCACCGTGGTCTGGCGCGGCAAGCCGGTGTTCATCCGCCACCGCACGACCGCCGAGATCAAGGAAGCCGGGGCCGTGCCCCTGGACGACCTGATCGACCCCGAGGCCGACAAGGGCCGGGCGCAAAAGCCCCAGTGGCTGATCATAGTCGGTATCTGCACCCACCTCGGCTGCATCCCCCTGGGCCAGAAGTCCAATGACCCGAAGGGCGAGTTCGGCGGCTGGTTCTGCCCCTGTCATGGCTCGCACTACGATACCTCGGGCCGCATCCGCAAGGGCCCGGCGCCGAAAAACCTGGTGGTGCCGGCTTACCAGTATTTGACCGACACCACGATCCGGATCGGATAGGGGCGCCCAGGCCATGAGCAATCGTTTCTACGAAAATCCGGTCATCAAGTGGATCGAATACCGGCTGCCGATTTTCCATTTTATCGACGAATCGGTGGGCTCCGGATACCCGACGCCGAAAAACCTGAACTACTGGTGGAACTTCGGCTCACTGGCCGGCATCGTCCTGGTGATCATGATCGCGTCCGGCATCGTGCTGGCCATGAACTACACGCCGCACGTGGATTACGCCTTCGAATCGGTCGAACGCATCATGCGCGACGTCAATTACGGCTGGCTGATACGCTACATCCACATGAACGGCGGCTCCATGTTCTTCATCGTCATCTACATCCACATATTCCGCGGCCTGTATTACGGGTCGTTTAAGGAACCGCGCGAGCTGTTGTGGATACTGGGTGTATTAATCCTGCTGACAATGATGGCCACCGCCTTCATGGGCTACGTGCTGCCGTGGGGGCAACAGAGCTTCTGGGCGGCGACGGTGATCACCAACCTGTTCTCGGCCATCCCCGTGATCGGCGAGGCCATCGTCACCTGGCTGTGGGGCGGGTTCACAGTCGGCAACCCGACGCTCAACCGCTTCTTCGCCTTCCACTACCTGTTGCCGTTCGTGCTGATCGGGCTGGTGTTCGTGCATCTGTGGGCGCTGCACGTGCACAAGTCCAACAACCCCGTCGGCATCGACATCAAGGGGCCGCAGGACACCATCCCGTTCCACCCCTATTACACCATGAAGGACCTTTTCGGCCTGGGCGTGTTCATGGTTTTTTTCATGTTCTTCGTCTTCTTCGCCCCCAACATCTTCGGCGAGCCCGACAACTACATCAAGGCCAATCCCCTGGTGACGCCGGCCCACATCGTGCCGGAATGGTATTTCCTGCCCTCTTACGCGATTCTGCGCGCGGTGCCGGAAATCGGGTTCATCTCGGCCAAGCTGGGCGGCGTCATCGCCATGTTTGGCTCGACCCTGATTTTGATGCTTTTGCCGTGGCTCGACCGTTCCCCGGTCCGAAGCGCCCGTTTCCGGCCCATCTACAAGCAGTTCTTCTGGGTGTTCGTGGTCGACTGCATCATCCTCGGCTGGGTCGGCGCCAACACGCCCGACGCCGTCTTCCACGGCGTGCCGTTCCTGTGGATCGGCCGCGTAGCGACGGTATATTACTTCGCCCATTTCCTCGTCCTCATCCCGCTGATCAACATCCTGGAGAAGCCGAAGCCGCTACCCGATAGCATCAGCGCCTCGGTGACGGAAGACGGCGGCGCGACGGAGGCGGCCGAATGATGATCAAACGGTTCCCCCTCTCCGTCCCGGCATTGGCTCTCGCGGGCCTGCTGGCCTTCGCCTCCGGCCCCGCCCTGGCCGCCGCCGGCGCCAAGCCTGAGGCCCGGGACTGGTCCTTCCATGGCATGTTCGGGACCTACGACCGCGGCGCCCTGCAACGGGGATTCCAAATCTACCGCGAGGTCTGCGCCGCCTGTCATTCCATGAGCCTCGTCGCCTACCGAAACCTGGCCGGCATCGGCCTCAGCGAAGACCAGATCAAGGCCGTCGCCGCCGAATACGAGGTCACCGACGGCCCCAACGAGGAAGGCGAGATGTACTCCCGCCCGGCCAAGCCGTCGGACCGTTTCGTCGCGCCCTTTGCCAACGACAACGCCGCCCGCGCGTCGAACAATGGCGCCCTGCCGCCGGATCTGTCGTTGATGGCCAAGGCGCGGAAGGGCGGCCCCGATTACCTCTATGCGCTGTTGACCGGCTACAAGGAAGAGTCCCCCGAAGGCGTCACCTTGATGGAAGGCATGCAGTACAACGTCTACTTCACCGGAAACCAGATCGCCATGGCGCCACCGCTGGCCGACGACGCGGTCGAATACCAGGACGGCACCAAGCCGACCTTGGCGCAATTGGCCCAGGACGTGACCACGTTCCTGAATTGGGCGGCGGAGCCGGAACTGGAGGAACGCAAGCGCATGGGCATCAAGGTCTTGCTGTTCCTGATCGTGCTGACGGCGATGATGTACGCGCTCAAGCGCCAAGTCTGGCGCGACCAGCACTAGGCGCAAATTTCGGAAATTTCAAGAAAGGCCGCCGTCTTCGAATTGCGGCCTTTTCTTTTGGAGCTTCCCCTACCTGAGCGCGGCGGCGATGTTGCCGCCGTCGACGGTTACGATGGCAGCCGTGGTCTTGGTTGATCGTGCCAGGTCGACGAAGACCTTGGCGACATCATCGGCGGTGACTTCGCGGCCCAGCAGGTTGCCGCTCATGTAATCTGACTGGCTCAGCCCCCGGGCGCGGGCGCGTGCCTTGACCATATCGTCGGTCAACAGCCCTGAGCGGATGCGATCGGCATTGACGGCGTTCGACTTGATGCCTAAGTGCCCGTAATCGAGCGCGTATTGACGCATCAGCGCCATGGTCGCCGCTTTAGGTAATCCATAAGGGCCGAAATCCTTGCTCGGATTGACCGCCTGCTTCGACGTGTTGAACAGCAGGCACCCGCCGGTGCCCTGCGCCACCATGACGCGGACGGCATTCTGGGCGACGGACTGATGGGCGAAGAAATTAAGCTCGAAGCTGTCACGCAACACCTTGTCCGGAACCTCGCCGATCGTCCCCGGCCAGGCGGCGCCGGCGTTGGAAACGACGATATCGACGCCGCCGTACTTTTTCACCACTTGGTCGAAGGCGCGCCGGACGGCACGGCTGTCGGTGACGTCGCAGGCGAGTCCCAGCCCACCGAATTCCGCCGCCACCGCCAGTGCCGCCTTTTCGTCCTGGTCAAGCACCGCCACTTCGGAGCCTTCGGCGGCCAAGGCCCTCGCCGTCGCAGCACCAATGCCGGAGCCACCACCGGTGACAACCGAGACATGGCGGGCTAGGGGTTTCTCGGATCCCTTGCCCAGTTTCGCCTGTTCCAGCGACCAGTATTCGATGTCGAAGGTGTCGGCCTCGGAAATAACCTTATAGGCGCCCAGGCGTTCGGCGGCGGTGATGACCTCGATGTTGGTTTCCGCCAGATCGGCAGTGATGCGGGCCGCCTTGGCGTCAGCGCCGAGCCCGAACAGCCCAAGCCCCGGCACCATGATCACCCTCGGCATGGGGTCGAGTTCGGTGCGCTTTATTTTCTGGCGGCGGTTGTTGCGTTTGAAATAGGCTTGGTAGTCCTTGACGTAGCGATCGAGCGCCCGGGCTGTCCCCTTGCGGAAGGCGTTAAGGCCGCCGGTTTCCGGCGCCGGGGTGATCAGCGGTTTCTGCTTGGTGCGTATGACATGGTCCGGCGTCGCCGTGCCCTGGCAGGCGTAGCGCCTTATGTCCTTGCCATTGACGAAATTCAGGACCTTCGCCCCGCCTCGGAAATCGAAGATTAGGCGTTTGCCGACGTACCGCGTCAAGCCGCGAAGGACCGGCGCGATGTCGGCGACGGCCGTGGTTTTTTGCGGAAGTTTCGCGGCCGTGAAGACCTTCTTGCGGCCCTTTTTGAGCCGCAGCTCAGCCAAGGTCACCATCCCGATCATGCGGGAATACGCATGTTTGGCCGTGTCGCCAAAGGTAAAAATGCCGTGTTTCAACAAGATCAGCCCTTGCACCGACGGGTCGGCCTCATAGACCTGCAGCGTCTTCCTGGACAAATCTAACCCGGGTTTGATGTAGGGCACATATCCCATCTTTTTGCCGAACAGACGCCGGCACAGCGCCTCGCCGTCCTTCTGGTCGGTCAGCGACAGCACCGCGTTGGCATGGGTGTGGTCGATGAACTTGTGCGGCAGAAAGGCATGCAGCAGCGTTTCCACGGACGGGTTGGGGGCCGTCGAATCGAGCAGGTTGACCCGCTGGGCGTTGACCATGTCCTCATCCGACAGCCTTTTCAGCTTAACTATTTCCCTGAGCGGCCCAAGGCGCACGGCGGGCAGGCCCTCGGGCTCGATGGCGGCCATGTCCCAGCCCGAACCCTTGACGCAAAGCACTTCGATGTTTTGGCCCATGACGTCCTTCATGGTCGTCTTCACCGACGTGTTGCCGCCACCGTGCAGCACGAGGGCGGGCTCGCCGCCGAGAAGCCTGGACGTGTAGACGCGCAGCGCCCGGTCCCTGTTGACGCACTCTTTGGCGTAACGGCGCACAAAGGAGCGGGCTTCGCGGTCGGACCAGAGGTTCTTCATCGGCTATTCCCTCTCCCTTGGAATTCGATGCCTAGAAATCGATAAACGTGGCGAAGCTCTCCACCGGCTCGCGCTCCGTTACCAGGGCGTTTTCCGGCGCCGCGTGGTCCACATAGCCTAATGACATGCCGCAGATGACGACTTCATCCTCCGGTATGGAGAGCCGTTCGCGAATGATCCTGTGGTAGTTGGCAAAGGCGGCCTGCGGGCAAGTGTGGAGTCCCTTGCCCCGGGCGGCAATCATGATGTTTTCCAGGAACATGCCGAAATCGAGCCAGCTGCCGATTTCGAGCATGCGGTCGATGGAGAAGATCATGCCCACGGGGGCGTCGAAGAACTCGAAATTGCGCCCGTGCTGGGCGTGCATTTTTTCCTTCTCGCCCCTTTCAATGCCGAGCAGGCCGTAAAGGTCCCAGCCGATCTTGCGGCGGCGGCTCAGGTAGGGCTCCGGGAATTCCAGGGGATAGTAGTTGTATTCCCGCTCGGGCTTTCCGCCGCCGTCGTGGGCCTCCAGGATCGCCGCCGACAGCGCCGCTTTCGCCTCGCCGCCGATGACGGTGACCCGCCACGGCTGGACATTGGTACCGCTGGGCGCGCGGCTGGCGAGCGCCAGCAGTTCCGTCACCGTTTCCCGGGTTACAAGGTCCGGCAGGAAGCGCCGGATCGAGCGCCGGGAAGCGATGGCTTCTTCCACGGTTTCGGCGATGTCGGGGTTTTTGGCGGGTGCGTTCAAGTTTCTCATCCCCCTTGGCTTGGAAATCCATCGGCGGACTTTACGACGAAGGCGCGGCGCGTCCCATCATAAAATCCCTCTTAAAATCTCCGATAAATTCCCCAGGGCCGCTCCGATCCCCCTTTCGAGTCTCGCGCCGGCCGATCACAGGCTTTCGACGTAACGGACCATCCGTCGGCGGATTTTGGCGTCGGGCAGGCGGCCTCGGGCGGCGCCCATGTTTTCTTTCATGTGGTCGACCCGGGACGTCGCTGGGATGGCGCAGGTGACGGCGGGGTGCGAAACGATGAACTTGAGGAAGAACTGGGCCCAGTTGGCGCAGTCGAAATCGGCCGCCCACGGCGGTAATGGATGGCGCTGGAAACGGTCGAACAAGTCGCCGCGCCGAAATGGCCGGTTGATGATCACCCCCAGCTGGCGATCGGCGGCCAGCGGCAGCAGCCGCTTTTCCGCCTCTCGGTCGAGGACGTTGTAGGTGAATTGGACGAAATCGATGGGCTTCTCGGTCATCACCTTCTCCAGGTCGCCGTGGCGGTTGCCGTGCGACGTGGTGACGCCGATATAGCGAACGCGGCCTTTCGCCTTCCACTCCAACAGCGTCTCCAGGTGGTCCTCCCAGGCCAGCAGGTTGTGGATCTGCATCAGGTCGAAGCGGTCCTCGCCCCACAATTGTTCGGAGATCTCCATCTGCTTAACGCCGTGCCAGCGGATCGGGGTCCACACCTTGGTCGCGGAAAACAACGATGGTCTTTTCCCAAGCCGCTTCAGGCAATAGCCGATGACCTCTTCGGAAGAGCCGTACATGGGCGATGAATCGATAACGCCACCGCCGGCTTCGAAGAACGCCCGCAACACCTCGACCCGGACGTTGCGGGCCTGTTGGTCGTCGTCAACGCTGAAGGTGATCCACGATCCCATGCCGATGACGGGGATGCGCTCGCCAGTCGACGGGATGGCCTTGGTCCGCACCTGGTAAGAAGCGGCGGAAATTCCGGAGGGGACGAAGGAGACAGCGGCGCCGAGGGCGGCCATCGACCCCAGGAAAGCGCGGCGGTTCAGGTTCCGTTGGCCCAGTTTCATTGTCCGGTTCCAAAGTCCTCAATGTAGTCCCCGATCACCCTCTCCAGGCTTTCGTCGGCGGGCAGGCCCAGCGCCCGGGCGCGGGCGTCGTCCATGACCAACGGCCACGACGTGACGATGGCCTCCGTCGCTGGGTCGGGCCGGGGCGTGATCGGGCCGAGGGAAATCCCCTTGTCGGCGGCGACGGCCTCAAGGGCGGTGATCATCTCGGCCACCGAATAGGCATTATTGGGCAGGCCCACCATCCGATCGCCGCCCAAAGCATCACCATCGGCGTCCATGAGGCCGATCAGACCGGCGACGGCGTTGCGGGTGCCCAGCACCATCATCTTCGTTCCCATTCCCACCGGCAGCACGAATTCGTTCCCGGCCAGGGGCTCGCGGAAGACCCCCGAGGCGAACCCCGAGGCGGCAGCGTTGGGCGGGCCGGGGCGGATGATGACCGTCGGCAGCCGTGCCGCCCGGCCGTCGATGAAGCCCTTGCGGGTGTAATCGTTGATCATCAGCTCGCCGATGGCCTTGGTCATGCCGTAGGTTGTCTGCGGCGTCACCCGGGTCATATCGTTGACGGTATCCGGCAACGCCTCGCCTCCGAAGACGGCCAATGATGAGGCGAAGACGACTTTCGGAACGCTATCCCGCGCCCGGCAGGCTTCGAGGACGTTGTGGCCGCCGTCGAAATTGACCCGCATGGTGAGATCGAAATCCTGTTCGCCGCCGGCGCTGACCACGGAGGCGAGATGGAAAACGGCAATGTCGTCGCGGTCGATGAGGGCCGTTACCTGGCCGCGATCGGAAATGTCGCCGGCAGCCAGGGAAACGCGGTCGTCCAAGCCGTCGGGAAGTTCGCCAGGCACCTGGGCGTCGAACAGGACGAGGCTTTCAACCTCTTGTTGTTTCCCGGTCAGGCCTTCGGCCTTCCGCGCCTCTTGCCGCTCAATCAATTTCCGGGCGATGCCGAGGCCCAGAAACCCGCAGCCGCCGGTAATGACTATTTTCACTGTCCCAGGCCCCGGATATAACGGTGGCTATTTGAACGTCCGCGTTTCGCCCGGCGTCATGACCACGACATTGGTCTTGAAATTGCCCAAGGCGGCCTTGAACTGTTCCGGCGTGCCCTTCAACAACCCGAAGGTGCCGTAATGGAACGGAACCACGGTCTTTGTCTTGAGCAGGGTCTTGACCGCATAGGCCGCGTGCGCCGGGTCCATGGTAAACCAGCCGCCGATGGGCAGGAACGCCACATCGGGCTTGTAGAATTCGGCGATGAACTTCATGTCGCCGAACACGCCCGTGTCGCCGGCGTGATAGATAGTGTAGCCGTCTTCAAGCTTGATGATGTAGCCGGCCGGTTCGCCGCCGGGTTCCATGCTCATCTTGCCGCCGCTGTCCTTGTAGACGACTTCCGACGAATGCTCGGCCCGCACCATGGTTATGGTGATGCCGTCGCCGATGGGCTTGACCGGGCCTGATTTATTGATGCGGACCAGTTGCTTCATGCTGATCCAGCCGTTGATCGCGAAGGTGCGGCCCATGTCGGCGTTGAGCACGATCTTGGCGCCGTTCATCTTGGCGATGGCGACCGAGTCGCCGATGTGGTCGCCGTGGCCGTGGGTGATCATCACCAGATCGACCTTGCCGAGCTTCTTCAGGTCCTTCAGATCCTTCGGCGTTTTCGGGTTCTTGGTGATGAACGGATCGATCACGATCACCTTGCCCCCGGGCGTGGTGATCTTCAGCGCCGATTGTCCGAACCATTGGATTTCCGCCGCTTCGGCGGTGGTCAAACCCGCCGCCAGCACAAACGCCAGCGCCGACAAGATACCGATGATTTTCTTTATCAACATGGTATTCCTCCCAAAGTCTTATTGGCGGCGGATTTTAGCCGCGCTGTTTTCTTAACAAAACCCATTTATGGGGTCACCGCACCCCGTGCTGTTCTTTGGTTAAAGCGATCCCTGCCTGTTCCATGGTGCGCCCAACCGACGGCACTTCGGCCATGTTTTGGGCGAAGCGCCAGATGTTCGGGTATTCGGTCGTCGGCGGGTCGACCCGAAGGCCCCAGCAGGCGTGGACGAAGGCCAGCGTATCGGCAAGCGTCATATGATTGCCGATCAGCCAGTCGTGGCCTTCGAGCCAACCATCAAGGCGCTGAAAACAAACCGCGAAACGTTCCTCGGCCGCCGCCTTCAGGCGCCCCTGTTCGTCCCCGTCGTCGAGCCAGCGGAACGGGCGCAACCACAGCCCGAAGGCCGGGTGTTCCTGCGACGCCAAAAAAAGCATCCGCATCATCATCTGGCCCCGTTCCCACGACCCGGGCGGCGGCATGAGCCTGCCCTCCCCGTACTTCTCGCCGAGATACAACAGGATGGCGACGCTTTCGGTCATCAGGCCGTCGCCCGTGGCCAGGCTCGGCACCTGGCCCATGGGGTTGACGGCCAGGTGCTCGGGCGTATTCAGCTTGTCGCGTTCGACCATGACCAGCTCGTAATCGAGACCCAGTTCCTCCATGACGATTTGCGGCGCCATCGAACACGCGCCCGCCCGACTGTAGAGGGTCATAGTCATTTCGCGTGCTCCGGATAAAGCTTGGCCAGCCCTTCCTTCGACGCCTCGGCGACGCCGCGCTCGGTAATCAGCCCGGTCACCAGCCGGGCCGGGGTGATGTCGAAGGCCGGGTTGGCGGCCTTGGCGCCTTCCGGCATGATGGTCACCGTCTCGAGGTTGCCGCTATCGGTGGTGCCGGTGATGCGGACGACCTCTTCCGAGCCCCGCTCCTCGATCGGGATGTCGGCACCTGATTCGATGGTCCAGTCGATGGTCGGCCTCGGCAAAGCAACGTAGAACGGCACCTTATTATCGTCAGCCGCCAAGGCCTTTAAATAGGTGCCAATCTTGTTGCACACGTCACCTCCCGCCGTCGTGCGGTCGGTGCCGGTGATGCACAGGTCCACCTCGCCCTGTTGCATCAGATGGCCGCCGGCGTTATCGACGATGACAGTGGCAGGCACCCCGTGCTGACCCAGCTCCCACGCCGTCAGGCTGGCGCCTTGGTTGCGCGGCCGGGTCTCGTCTACCCACACGTGCACCGGGATTCCGGCGTCGTGGGCCTTGTAGATGGGCGCCAGCGCCGTTCCCCAGTCCACCGTCGCCAGCCAGCCGGCGTTGCAGTGGGTCAGCACGCTGACCCGATTCGCCCCTTGCTTCCCCCTTTTTTTCCAGGCGGCCTCGATCAGCGGCTTGCCGTGATCGCCGATGGCGGAACAGATTTCCACGTCCTCGTCGCAGATCTCGGCGGCGCGTTTGTAGGCTGCCTCGGGCCGTGCGTTGGGCGACAGGGGTTCAAGCAGCATGATCATTTCTGCAACGGCCCAGCTAAGGTTGACCGCCGTCGGCCGGGTCTGGATCAGCGCCTTGGCGGCAGCTTTCAGGTTTTCGTCCGACGGATCGCCGTGCATGGCCAGGGCCATGCCGTAGGCCGCCGTGGCGCCAATTAATGGCGCGCCACGGACTTCCATGTCGTGGATGGCGCGGCCCGCGTCGTCGAGGCTTTCCATCCTGACGGTGACGAACGCGAACGGCAGTTTGGTCTGGTCGATGATCTCCACCGCCCAGCCGTCGTCGGCCGGCCAGATGGTACGGAAAGATTGGCCGTCAACCTTCATGCCCGCTGCCGCTTCCCTATTCCGTGCCTTCGACAGCAAACAGGTCGCGCACGCCGCCGTCTTCCAGCTTGGCCTTCGCCGCCTGGTAGGCGTCCGAGTTGTAACAGGCCTCCGCTGCCTCCAGGCTGGGGAATTCGACGACGACGACGCGAAGCTTCTCGGTGCCCTCAAAAGACACCGAGCGCCCGCCTCGGGCCAAGATTTTACCGCCGTGTTCGACGAGCGCCGGGCCGGCGTCTTTGGCATAGGCTTTCAGCTTGTCCGGGTCGTTGATGGCGTCATAGGCGCCGATCCAATAAGCCTTGGGCATACCGTTGTCTCCTTGTTCAAGTTTGCAGCGCCCGCCCGGCGACGGCAGACAGTTTCTTGGTCATTTCCGGGTCGCGGGCGTCGGGCCCAGTGATGATAGCGTCATCCAGCGCCGTGTGGCAGCCGGCCTCGCAGGCCCCGGTTCGGCCGGATAGCGCTGGCGCCACCTCCTTGACCAACGCCCGGCCGTTGTCGGCGTTGGCCAGCAGAACCTTGATGATGGCGTCGACGGTGACGTGGTCGTGGTCCGGATGCCAGCAGTCGTAATCGGTGACCATGGCGACGGTGGCGTAGCACATCTCGGCTTCCCGCGCGAGCTTGGCCTCGGGCATGTTGGTCATGCCGATGACGTCGCAGCCCCAGGACCGGTAGAGTTCGGATTCGGCCAGTGTCGAGAACTGCGGCCCTTCCATGGCCAAATACGTGCCGCCGCGCCGGCACGGGATGGCGAGCCCTTTCGCCACTTCCTCGATGGCGTCGCCGAGGCGTGGGCACACGGGATGCCCCAGCCCCACGTGGGCCACCAGCCCAGTGCCGAAGAAGCTTTTCTGGCGCGCGAACGTGCGGTCGATGAACTGATCGGCGATGACGAAGGTGCCCGGCGCCAGTTCCTCCTTGAACGACCCACAAGCCGAAAGCGAGATGATCTCGGTGACGCCGGCGCGCTTCAGGCAATCGATGTTGGCGCGGAAGTTAAGCTCGCTGGGCGGGATGCGGTGGCCGCGGCCGTGGCGAGGCAGGAACACCATCTTCTGGCTCCCCCGCTCCGTGGGCAGTTCGCCCATCAGAAGCTCGTCTGACGGCTCGCCGAAGGGAGACGCGACCGCTTCCCAACGGGTGTTTTCCAGCCCGTCGATGTCGTAGACGCCGCTGCCGCCGATGACGCCGATGATTGGAGGAGTCCCAGGGGATGGCGTGCCAGGAGTCTTGTCCGCCCCGGCCATCAGCCGACGTTCCTGGCGAACAGTTCGAGCGTACGCTTGCCGGCCGTGTTGGCACTTTCCTCGTCATAGCTGCCACGGCGGTCGCAGTTGAAGCCGTGCCCGGCGTCATAGACGAAGACGGCAAGGTCCGGGTGCGCCGCCGAAATGGCGTCCACGTCTTCCATCGGGATCGAGGCGTCCTGCTTGCCGAAATGTAGGATCGTCGGGCATTTCGGCATCTCGTCCTTGAGGTCGATGATGCCGCCACCATAGTAACAGGCCGCGGCGTCGAAATCGAGCCGGCAGGTGGCGGCCCAAACGACAACCCCACCCCAGCAATAGCCGGTGATCCCGACCTTATTGTTCCTCTGGCCGGCTCCGGCGACATTGGCATGGGCGGCGGCGACGTCGGCCATGACGTTATCGAGGTTTTCGTTGCCCTGGGCCTTGTATTCGCGGCCGACGGCCATGTCTTCGTCGGTATAGTCGAGCTCGACCCCCCTTTCGAAGCGGTCGAAGATGGCCGGCGCGATGGAAAGATATCCTTCCGACGCGTAACCGTCGGTGACGTCGCGGATATGGGCGTTGACGCCGAAAATTTCCTGGATGACGACGACGGCGCCTTTCGCATTACCCTCGGGCCCGGCCCGGTAGGCGGCAAATTCGTGGCCGTCGGCAGCCGTTAAGGTGATGGTCTCGCCCATGCGATCCTCCCTTTGTTTTTTTGTCGCGCTAAGGTAGCGCGGATTGGCCCCGGCGATAAAGCCCTTCAGGGAGAGGGCCCGCATCCCCGCCTCGACAACAATTGGGCAATTCTGGAAATCAAGGAATTTATCGAAACCAGTGCCACCGCCGTTGGCGTGGTTGGGATTTCATCGAGAGATTTCCGTCCCTATAAGTTCGGTTCCCTGGAGGGTTTCAGGGTGGAATTTTTGTTTACCACCGAAGACGGGTTGCTGCGCGAAGGATTCACCGTCGGTGCCAAAAAAGACAAGAAACTTTACCTGATCATCTACAGTGGCGCCCGTTTGCATTATTACCCCAAGAATAAAGGTGATGCCGAAAGTATCGTTCAATCGATCAAAATGAATAAGGAATCTACTGGGTTTAGCCTACCCGGCCTCTTCCCCACTAGACGTTGAAGCGGAACAACAGCACGTCGCCGTCCCGGATCTTATAATCGCGGCCTTCCTGGCGCATTTTGCCGGCGTCCTTGGCCGCCTGTTCACCGCCGAGGCCGACGAAATCGTCGTAGAAAATGGTCTCGGCGCAGATGAAGCCGCGGGCGAAATCGGTGTGGATTTGGCCCGCCGCGTCAAGCGCGGTGGCGCCCGAGGGCAGCGTCCAGGCGTGGGCCTCTTTCTCGTTGGCGGTGAAATAGGTAATCAGGTCCAGCAGCCGAGTGCCGGCGGCAATGACCCGGTCCAACCCGGTTTCGGCCAGGCCTAAGGTTTCGAGGAACTCCACCCGTTCGCCCGGATCGGAAAGCTGCGCCACCTCATCCTCGATCCTGGCCGAGATCACCACCGCCCCGGCGCCCTCGGCTTCGGCCATAGCGGCGGCCTTGGCGCTCAAATCGTTGCCGTCGGCGGCGGCATCCTCGTCGACGTTGAGGACATACAAAACCGGCTTCGCCGTCAACAGGCCAAGGCCCTTGAAGACCTTCGCATCATCCGCCGACGCCTCCAACAGCCGCGCCGGCTTCCCTTCCTCCAGTAAACTCAGCGCCTGTTCCGCCAACTTCAATTCCACCGCCACCGCCTTATCGCCGCCCCGGGTTTTCTTGACCAGGGCCTCGGACCGCCGCGATAGGCTTTCCATGTCGGCCAGCATCAGCTCCGTCGTCACCGTGTCGGCGTCGCCGACGGGATCGGGGGCGCCGGTGACGTGGGCGACGCCGCCTTCGTCGAAACAGCGCAGCACGTGGCAGATGGCGTCGACCTCGCGGATTTGGCCCAAGAACTGGTTGCCAAGCCCCTCGCCCTTGGACGCCCCTTTGACCAGCCCGGCGATATCGACGAATTCGAGCTGCGTCGGCACCACCCGTTGCGGCTTGACGATATCGCCGATGGCGTCCAGGCGGCCGTCGGGGACGGCGACCCGGCCGACGTTGGGCTCGATGGTGGTAAACGGAAAATTAGCGGCCTCCGCCGCCTGGGATTGGGTCAGGGCGTTGAACAGCGTCGATTTACCGACGTTGGGAAGCCCGACGATGCCGCAGTTAAACCCCATTACCGCCGTTTTCTTCCTGCTTTGACGCCGCGGCGGCGAGTTTAAGCTTTTTCGGCCTCGGCGGCGTCACTGCTTCGGCGGCCTTGCTCATATAGGCGGAGTCCTCGCCGTCGATCAAAAGCCCGGCGTGTTCAGCCAGCGCGTCGAGCACCTTTTCCACCCACTGGGCGTCGGCCCTGGCGAAGTTCTTGAGCACGTGCCCCGTGACTTTGTCCTTATCACCGGGGTGGCCGATGCCGAGGCGCACGCGGCCGTAATCGGGGCCGATGTGGGCGTGAATGGAGCGCAACCCGTTGTGCCCGGCATGGCCGCCGCCCCTTTTGACACGCACCTTGCCGGCCGCAAGGTCGATTTCGTCGTGCAAGACGATGACGTCTTCGGGCGGGATTTTATAAAACGCGCGCGCGGCTTCGACCGATTGGCCCGATTCGTTCATGAAGGTTTCCGGCTTCAGGGCCAGGACCTTGCGGCCTGAGATTTCCCCTTCGGCGACCAGGCCCCGGAACTTGGCACGGAACGGCCCGAAGCCATGGCACCGGGCGATCGCGTCCACGGCCATGAAACCGATGTTGTGACGATGCTTGGCGTACCCGGTGCCCGGGTTTCCCAGTCCGACCAGCAACAGCATGGCAGGGTGCCCTCCGGCGGTCGGGGGTTAGCCTTTGGAGTCCTTTTTGCCCTTGGCTTTTTTCTCGCCTTCGGCTTTGGCCTCGCCTTCTTCGCCCTCGGCTTTTTCTTCGCCCTCTTCGCCTTCGACGCCTTCGACGCCCTCTTCGCCTTCTTCGCCCTCGCCCTCTTCGCCTTCGATGCCTTCTTCGCCTTCTTCTTCCTCTTCCTCGACCTCGACCAGGATCGTCGGTGCGGCGATGGTGGCGACGGTAAAGTCACGGTCGGCGACGGCCAGTTCCACGTCTTCGGGCACTTCGATGGCGCTGATATGGACGCTGTCGCCGATGTCCAGCCCGGTCAGGTCGACGGTAATGCTTTCCGGGATCGAATCCGGCTTGCAGCGCATCTCGACCGTGTGACGGACAACGTTGAGCACGCCGCCGCGCTTGAGGCCGGGGCTTTCCTCGTGGTTTTCGAACACCACCTGGACGTCGATATTGAGCCGGGTGGCTTCGCTGAAGCGCATGAAATCGACATGGATGGGGCGGTCGGTGACCGGGTCCACCTGCAGGTCGCGGGCCAGCGCCCG